>Ga0256913_10000878_pt1 | contig 15573 bp, 15 predicted proteins | sample Axial_MatmetaG_FD_185970 | JGI IMG/M metagenome (GOLD analysis project Ga0256913, IMG submission 185970) | Deep-sea worm associated microbial mat communities from Axial Seamount, Juan de Fuca Ridge, Pacific Ocean - Axial_Mat | ecosystem: Environmental > Aquatic > Marine > Oceanic > Microbial...
AATTTGTGCTATGCTCGTAGTTAGGGGGTTTGTGTCAAATTTGAGTCGCACCCGTAGGTTCGATGATGATTTTACGCAAAGCCCATAGATGCGATGATAGTGCAAAGTCATGAATTCCTATTTCGGGCTTTGGGGTAATATTACGGTAATACTCTTAACTTATAATAATGATAAAGCTAAACCTATCGTGAGGTAGGGACAGAAAGCCATGGGTCTCTCATGCAAGGGAGATCGCCAGGTTGCCGATGAAACAAAAGGGTGATTAGTGCCTGTTGCGCTATATATCCCTCTTCTATTTCTTCTCAATCGTTTTTTGTCCTTTCTTCTTCTCTGTTTAGTTATCACACTAAAGGATACACATGCGTAATTCACATGCTTTGATCAGATGGATCTTGATTCTTTTTACATCTTTGATGTTGGTAAACTGTGGTGGTGGAGGTGGTGGTGGCAGTACCGCAGCTACAACGACAGCCGGAGGCACAACAACGGGAGGAGGCACAACAACAACGACTTCTGAAGACGGATCGGCTTCTGCAACTGACGATGAGTTCTCACGATCGGAATACAAAGGCCTTACCTTCTATTATAAGAGTATGCCTTCCTCCGATTATGCGCTTAAACAGTTAAGTAACAGCAGTTTCAATACGCTGAACGATTCCCAGAAACTTCAGGTCGCGGACAAACTTTTGAGTACTTTCTTTTTTGGCTACCCACTCAGCGTACTTGAGGAGAAGATCAGTTCCGGCCACTTTATTGATGAGGTCAGAAACGGACTCGCTACGGAAACAACGGACAAAGCCTGGCTGGAGAACTATATCCTGGATGAAGAGAAGTTCAGACAGTACAGCAGCTACAGTGAACCACAGGCCATTACAATTTTGAGCAGATTCTATGCGATGAAAGATCTCGACAGCTATTTTCTGAATAACTGGGTCGCTTACATTCTGACACAGACGATCATGTTCTCGCCTGCTTATGAACTGGGTACCACACATACTCCCAATATTTCCGGTGTCTATAACCGTCTTGTAACCATGCTCAGTGTCGAAAGCGGCATGCGGTACATCACCTATGTACATATGATGAGTGAAGATAACTGGAGACGTTTCAGAAGCCCCGAAGACAACGGAAGGGAGATGCTGGAGATCTATCTGTTCGACCAGGAAGATGCCCATGTTCCCATTGCCGGAAAAGCATTGCAGAACTGGAAGCTCAACACGGACAGCGATACGCTGGAAGTAAGCCTGAATCGAAATACCCAGCCGCTCAGCCTTTTTGGTACAACCATTTACAACGGTGACGACTTTTACCGGGAACTTGCAAAATCCGACCTTTTTACCAAAGGAGTGACCAGAAGACTGGTCGATTTCTTTTTTCCAGAAAAAACTGAAAGCCAAAAAGCACAGATCTCCGATACGATCGTAACAAGCCATCCTGAAACATGGCAGGATATCCTGCTTCAGATCGTCTTTTCCGAAGAGTACCTTCTGCATAACCAAAGAGCAAAGAGTGCTGAAGAGACATTCTTCTCTCTGGCCAAAAAAATGGATTATCAACACAGAACCGGTACCTTCGGTTCATTCAAGGACCGCCTGGAAGAGATGCATCAGGCAACGATGAAGTACAAACTCGGCAAACTCGAGCGTGTACCGCAAGATACACTCTCATTCGCACACTATCATAAATTCATTAGGGAAGAGGTCCTTCTTAGAAGATCCCGTCCTGATACCGTTAATGATTATGGCTCCTGGGCAAGGCAAGGATGGAGCGATAGTTTCATTGCATTTGACAACTTTGCGTATGACAGCAACAGTGACAGTGACAGCCTGGATGCATTTGTCGATTACCTCTTCAAATCCATCGTTGCAAGAAGTGCAAACAGTGAAGAGAAACAGCTTTTCAAAGACCATATGATAGAGGACAGGGACGGCAAAAAACTTTTCCGTTACGAATTCAATATGTTCGTTACCTATGATGATCCTGATAAACAGGCAAAAGAGAGAGAAGAGAGAAAAAGAAATATCGCATTCATTGTATTGGATTACCTTTCAAGACTGGATGCAACCTATAAACAAAGAGAGGTACAGTAATATGCAAAGAAGAGATTTTATCAAATTATCACTGGCAGCTGGTTCCGCCATCCTTTTACCTGACTTTACCTATGCGGCCAATCTGGATGTCAGCCAGATCAGTTTTTCCAGTGGAAACTACAGTACAAACAATGCACAGACCATTATGATCTTCATGTACGGAGGGGCAAGCCAGTTAGCCGGTAACATTACCAATATCGAAGAGATAGAGAGTCGTTCTCAAAGCAGCTACGAGAACTATTTCCGCGGCTTGACCAAAACCACAAACGGATGTTGGCAGGAAGCAGGCGGAAACTACATGGAGACCATGATGGCAAACGCTGACATGACCCTCTTCAGATGCTGTTACTCTGCTGTCAGGGAAGCCGAAGGAAACAAGGCGCATGGGAAGTGTACCGCACAGAACCAGAAAGGTACGTTCGACGAAGATGGCGGCGGTATGCTTGCGAACCTTGCACAGATCCTTAAAGCTAATGGTGTTGTCAATGAAAATACACTGATGCCTTTTGTGACTATGGAAGGTGAATCCAATTTCTATGTAGAAGGGAGCGAACCATTGCCAGGTTACCTGAAACCGGTAGGGATCAATGAGAATTTTGACAACCCTTATAAAAGACGTGTGAGAAACTGGACCTACTATACAGAAGCAGAACGCGATATCGACAATTACAACCACGGTGATGCAGAAGGAGGGTTCGATCCTGCACTGAACGGGAAAATGGATACGCTTGCCCAGAAGAACAACCAGCCAGGGAAGATCAAGGATGCTTTTGGCAGAAGAGGACAGCTCAGTGACTTCCTCGACTCTATCGCCGACTCCGTAACACCGGATCTGGGAGAAGATGCCTATCCGGACAACTCCTTCTCCGAAAAGATAGAAGCAGCGATCAAACTGCTTGTCAAAAATCCCGATACAAAAGTCATCACCATGGGAACGGGTGGTCTTGGCGGCTGGGACGACCATAACGAGGCGAGAGACTATGTTACAAGGATGGAAAGGCTCTTCGCCGCACTGAAATCGGCTATGGCACACCTGAAAGCGGAAGGAAAAGAGCAGACGATCAATATTATGGTCTTTGGAGAGTTTGGGCGAAATGTCAATCTCAACTCCGCACACGGCTGGGACCATGGCAATCTGCAGAACCTCTACGTACTTGGAGGCAAGGGATACTTCAACCATAAAGGTGTCGTCGGGGAAACAGTTGTTGGGGATACAGGCAGTATCAACAGGCTTTACCTCAAACCAAAAAGTGGTACCTACTGGTTCGAACCGCTCAGTATTGCCGCAACCCTCTACAAGATCTACGGGATCGAGAACCCAGAGATCCTGACCAACAACAACAAAGCCATCGCACCACTCTTCACTTAAACTATATTTTCACTCTCGCTTCCAACGCACGCGAGAGTGACAGTACATCGATATTTTCCAGCTCTACTCCGGTAGGGACCCCCTGGGCGATCTTCGTGAATCGGATATCAAGCCCGGTCAGTTTATCTTCAATGTAAAGGATCATCGTATCGGTCGCAATGCTCGGAGGAAAAGCGAAGATGATCTCATCTACCCCTTCTACCGCATAGAACAGATGCGCTTCATCCAGGTCACGTATTTCCGAAACGACATAATAGATACCGTCGAACTGTCCGCTCTCTTCAATGGTCAGAATATCTTTCGCACTCTGGACAATACAGAGTTTTGAGCTGTCCCGGTAAGGGTCCGAACAGATACTGCAAAGCTCATCTTCACTCATGTTGTGGCACTTGCTGCACTTTTGAATGGTATTGACCCCCGTCTCCAGTGCATGGACCAGCTTCATCGCGGCAAAACCGTCTTCCATGACGGCGTGGTACGCCAGCCGAACAGCCGTTTTCTTGCCGATCGACGGTAGGGAAGCAAAAGCATTTACCAGATTTTCGAACGCTTCTATTTTATAGTTTTTCATCAAAAGCCTTTCGGGTACAGTAAGGAGGAAACACCCTATGATTCTTTTTCGTAATCAACCACTTTGGAGTACTCGACGACCTGCTTGATGAAATCAACGGCTTTAAGGTGTTCGGGGTGTACCGCATAGGCATCCAATCCCTCTCTGCTTTCAAATACGGTGATGATGCTCAGATCCATTGCCCTCTCCTCTTCCGAGAAATTCACTCCGACATCGATGCTTCTGAGAGTAGGTACCGCTCCCATGAGGTTTTCAAGCATCTGCTTCGCCTGAATGATATTTGCCTTTTTATTCTCTTCTTTAAACTTGAACATAACGATGTGAACTACCATGTTGACTCACCCCTTTTTTTATTCGCCATTATAGCTAAATTATGGTAGAATTCGCCCAAATTATATCCCTTAATGAACAGGATGGAACAATGACTGAAGTCGATTATTATGAAGTATTGGAAGTAAGCCGGGACTGTAGTGGTGCAGAACTGAAAAAATCATACAGGAAACTGGCGATGAAATACCACCCGGACAGAAATCCTGATGACAAAGAGGCTGAAGAGAAATTCAAGATCGTCAATGAAGCCTACCAGGTTCTCAGTGATGACGAGAAGAGAGCCATCTATGACCGTTACGGTAAAGCCGGACTGGAAGGACAGGGTATGGGTGGAGGATTCAGCAGTGCGAATATGGATGATATTATGGATATCTTCAACTCCATGTTCGGAGGTTCCGGAGGTTTCGGTGGCTTTGGCGGATTTGGCCGGACACGCAGGGATCCCGGCCAGAAATATGCGCTGGATTTTGAAATAGAACTGCCGCTTGAATTCCATGAAGCAGTCTTTGGCTGCGAGAAGAAGATTGACGTTACCTACAAAGCACCTTGCCATGACTGTCAGGGAACCGGTGCCAAGGACGGGAAACTTCAAACCTGTGACTACTGTGGCGGGCAGGGACAGGTTCTGATGCGGCAGGGGCCGATGCAGTTTGCGCAAACCTGTCCGAAATGCCAGGGAGAGGGACGCATAAGCGCTGAAAAATGCCAAAGCTGCCATGGAAAAGGCTACCATGAGGAAGAGGAGAGTGTTACCATCAAGATCCCTGCAGGGGTAGACAGCGGTAACCGCCTGAGAGTACCGGGACATGGGAACGAAGCCAGGAACGGACAACGGGGGGATCTCTACCTGACCTTCTATGTGGAAGAGGATGAACACTTCATCCGCAACGGGAAAGATATCTATGTGGAAGTCCCTGTCTTCTTTACCCAGGCAATTCTGGGGGAGACCATCTCCATCCCTGCTCTCGAAGGCGAACTTGAACTACAGTTGAAACAGAGTACAAAAGACAAAGAGCAGTTTGTCTTCGAAGGGAAAGGCGTACCGGATGTGCATGGAGGCAGAAAAGGCCGATTTATTGCACAGATACGCATGGTACTTCCAAAAAAGATCAACGATGAACAGCGGGAGCTGCTTGAAAAACTGCAAGAGAGTTACGGTGTAGAGAGCCGGCCGCATAAAAGTACGTTCGAATCTGCATTCGACAAAGTCAAAAACTGGTTTAAAAACTAAGGCTCCCCTTTTTGTATGGACAACTGTCCATACAGATATTCTACCTCCCATTTTCCTTTTCACTTTTATAAAACAGTAAACTTACCCTATTAAATAATAATTATTTTCCTTTAAGTTTAAATAGCTATACTTTCTAAAGGAGAATTTTTTTCCTTACTAAAAAAGGAGCTATCATGGCACGAAAAGGAAATTCCATTATTAAAGGGATCGGGATCGATGAGATTGTCACCCTCTTGAACAAAGCCTATGCAGATGAGTGGCTGGCATATTACCAGTATTTTATTGAAGCAAAAGTAATCAAGGGGATTATGAAGGATGCTGCTATTGCAGAACTGACCCAGCATGCGGCAGATGAACTCAGACACGCCAATATGGTCGCTGACAGAATTTTACAACTTGGAGGCACGCCTCTACTCAACCCGCAAGAGTGGTTCAGCCATACAAACTGCGGTTATGAAGAACCGAATGTCTTTGATGTTGTAAATATTCTTGAAGACTCGATCAAGGGTGAACAGTGCGCAATCTCTGTATACTCAAATCTGGCTGAAGTAACCAGGGACAAAGATATTGTAACTTATGATATCGTTTCCCAGATACTGGCCGACGAAGTGGAGCACGAAGAGGATCTTCAGGCCCTGCATGATGACATTACGGAATTCATCGAAGAGATAAAAAAGAACATACATTAAAAAAAGGAAAAAAATGAGACAGTATGAAACATATATATGTAACAAATGCGGCAATGAGATAGAAGTACAACAGGTAGGAGGAGGTACACTTGTCTGTTGCGGGCAGGAGATGGAGTGTACTACAGCGAATCTTACTGCAGTCAATCTGATGAAGGCATTTGCCGGAGAGAGCCAGGCACGGAACAAATACGAATTTTTTGCAGAGGTCGCCTATGCGGAGGGGCTGCACCGTATTGCCAGACATTTTCAGGAAGCAGCCGACAATGAGAAGTACCATGCTATGGCAGAGTTCAAAGCCTATAACAAGTTGGTAAAAGAGGTCGAGCTCGATACCACACAGAAAAACCTCATCTATGCTGCAGACGGTGAACGTTACGAACATGAAGAGATGTATCCGAACTTTGCAAGAATCGCAAAAGAGGAGGGATTGAACGAGATCGCCAGACTCTTCAAGGCCATTGGAAAGGTAGAGGTGGAACATGAAGCGGAATACCTTGAGCTCAAACGCATTTTGGAAGCAGAAGGTTTCTTTGACAGTGAGAACAATGAAGAGTGGATCTGCGAAGTGTGCGGACATGTACACCGGGGGAAATGCTCTCCTGAAAAATGCCCGCTCTGTAAAGCGGACAAAGAGTATTTCAAAAAGAAGTGCCAGGATTCCAGCAGAGGATAGGTCGGATTTACTGTACCTTTTGGTGCAGTATGATCTTTGTCGGGCTCTCTTCAAAATCAGGCGTATCTTTCTCCTGATGATAGGCGATCACATAAACTTCGTCACCCGATTGCAGGTAGTTTTTCTCACCAAACTCCGCATACGCCGTAGCACCTATGGAGATGAGCGCCTGTTTGGGGTAGTTACACGCTTTTAAATGCAAGGCAATATCTTCAAGGGGCCCAAAATCTTTTTGGTGGTTCATCTTATCGATCAGCCATCTTTTAAGCTTACCGTAAAAATAACTGTATCCGGGCAGCGGTGCATCGACACCATAAGGGTGCAGTACACTATCCCTCAGGGCAAACGAGCATAAACGGTAGGCATCCATGACACCTCCCTCTTCAAACTTGTCTATGGCTATCCATTTGTCTCCTATACCTTTGGAGTTGACACCCCACGATTTTTTCTCAGAGATCTTTTTTGCTCCCTCTTTCCGTATGGTGCAGTCATCGAAAGTTGTAAATTTTCTGGCATGCAGGTCAACGACATGCTTCTCATCATCATAGACAATATCGAACAGTACGGCAATTTCCGGTTCAAGCTGTGCATTTGCCTCATAGGATGGCAGATGCAGCTCTGTCGTACCAATTGAGTAGACACCCAAAAAGGTATCAGAACCTGGAAGGTAAAAAGGAAATATCCCTTTGGGGGCATCCGGTTCTTCCGTCACGACATTCTCGAAATCCTTCAACTCCCCTGCCTGTTCCAAATGGTGCGCAAAGTTACCCGCTACGCCAAGCCCTATTACTTCTGTCAGATTCATAACACCTCTTTTTTTATAAGATTATAACATCTTATACCCTTGAGACGGCATTGATAAGTAATCCCAAATCTGGAAATAGGATTCTTTGCATTTGTGCTATGCTCGTATTTAGGGGCTTTGTGTAAAATTTGAGTCGCACCCGCAGGTTCGATGATGATTGGTAATATGATAAAGTGGGAATAGATAGAAAATATTAGAAGAGAGATAAAAAAAGCCACCCCTTTCACAGGAGCAGCCCTACGTTAAAAAACTTAGTTTCCTGCTACAGCGTCTTTAAGTGTTTTACCGATTTTGAATTTAGGTGCAGTATGTGCCGGTTTTGTATAAGTTTTGTCAGTTCCTGGAACCTTACCACTCTTCTCTGCTACTTCAACTGTAGAGAATGTTCCAAATCCTACAAGAGATACTGTCTCTTTCTTTACAAGTGCCTCAGTGACAGAATTGATAAATGCTTTTACCGCTTTCTCCGCTGCTGCTTTGCTCTCATACTCACCGTTCTTTTGTACCAGTTCTACAAACTCTGCTTTTGTCATTCTTCTTCCTTTTTTATAAGATGCAAATATTATAGCATAAACCAATCTTAAAAAGTCATAAAAAAATAACAAACCACCCCTAAAACAGGGCATTTGTCAAAGTTTTAGTCCTATTTTAATGGTTTTGTTATTTTTGTCAGATATTTGTAAAAGATTTATATTTAAAAATTTGATCAATGCTGTATCTCTGCCTATTGTTCTCTACACCGGTATCCTGTCAGCGCATATTCTGAAATGGAATGGGCAGGTTCACAAATATTTATTTGATATCAGGGATTCTGTTTGAAATTTCTGTAGATTTTTGAAGATGGTGCGTCAGAGAGGATTTGAACCTCCACACCACTAGGGCACTACCCCCTCAAGGTAGCGTGTCTACCGTTCCACCACTGACGCACATAGACTCGATAGTTTAAGACTATCAGGCTTTTAAAAATGAGGGTGACAAAAAGTTGTGACGGAAGTATACCGCCACAACCTTAAATTCTCTTTAGATTAACCGATGAATGGGTTAGCGTAAAGAGCGATAAGCGCAATTACCAATGTATAGATAACCTGTGCTTCGATCATTGCAAGTGCGATGAACATTGTAGTCATCAATTTACCGCCAAGACCTGGGTTTCTAGCTGTACCAGCGATTGTTGCTGCAGCAGTATGACCCATACCTACCGCACCACCAAGAGCTGCAAGACCAAGACCAACACCAGCAGCAACTACTGAGTATGCTTTGATCATAGATTCACCACCTGCTTCACCAGCAAATGCAACTGCACCAAGTGCCAAGAAAAGTAAGAAAAACTTTTTCATTTCATATCCTTCAAATTTATGGGTTTTAAGTCTCCGTAGACTGCTTTGAAAAGTCCGTTCGGATAGCGTAACCGTATTCCCTGAGGCATACAGCAACCTAAACATAAATGCCTAGATTTCCCTACTGATCACTTTTAAAACGGTAGGATTATAACCAAAAAGAATTTAATCTATGCTAAACCCAAATCCCGAAATAGAAATTCATGACTTTGGGCTAAAAACCAAAGAGATCCCGCAATGGACCAACAAGGGGAATGAGGCTTACCTTGTAGGTTGTCCACCGGCTGAGTACCGCTCCATTCCCCTTGGCAAGCCTCACAACATGCCCGGCCTCTGGAAGCCTCGCCTCCGCACCAAGCTGCCCCAGCAGTCTGTTCATCTCTTTGTTACTCATACCGTAAACCATATTGAGGCTTTGGTCTTCAAGCTGTTCTGCCATTAGGTTCAGTACAGACCCGTCTGCAAGCAGAAGCTGCATCATATAGACAGAGTGGCTGAAATAGAACACATGAACATCTCTGGCATCAAACACGATTCTGATCGTATCAACCGTAGGGAGATAGAACTCATAGCGGTCATCCGTCCTTGCTTTTTCATAGACGAGTAGCGTTCCGTCACGCTTCTGTAAAAGCTGCTGTCTTACAGAGAGGGTACCGAAATTCTCCATACGCTCTCCGACCACCCTGCTCTCCATCTGCAAAGACCTTCCGTCTATCTGTAATACCAGCGCATTGTTCCGGTAAGAGAGGTCCGAGGTGCTGCATGCCGTTACTACAGCTGAAACAACCAGTAAAAAAATCAGTTTGCCTGCCCGCTTCATGATACTCCTTTATCCTGCCGTTCTATTTTCTTGAATGGGAAGGGTTACACTGGCTGCGGCCGGAGAACCACCCCTCGGGGAATAAGAAAAGTGTCGGACTCCCCTTTTCTTTAAACCTCTACGAAATCATGCCAGATATTCCGGCGTTGCCAACTCCACTTTTTTACCTTTTTGCTCCATGACTACAACGGTTATCTCGTCACCTTCACGGTATCTTTCCTGAAGATTATCCACTCTCTCTTTTGCCACTTTGGAGATATGCAGCAGCGCATCGTACCCGTCTGGCATTTCGACAAAGATCCCGAAGTCAACGATCCTTTTCACCTTTCCACGATACTCCTCTCCGACTTTATATACCATCTGCTTTTTCACAGGTGACGATGCAATACTCTCAATATGCGCTTTTGCCGCTTTCACTTTGGCTTTGTCGTCTCCAGCGACCTTGACACCTCCAACGTCACGGTCAAGATCTATACTGACTTCAAACTTCTCGATGATCTCACGGATCGTCGCTCCCGCTTTACCGATGATATCCCCTATCTTGCTTGGATGTACGGTAAAGTGTTCCGTACTCGGTAAAGCAGTGCTTGTAACAATTTGCTTTTCTGCCTCTTCCATCAGTGTCAGGATATGGTTTTTTCCTTTACCTGCCTGCTCCAGTGCCTCTTTCAGGATATCTAGGTCAATACCACCCAGTTTGATATCCATCTGAAGTGCCGTAATTCCGTGTTTTGTCCCTGCTACTTTAAAATCCATATCGCCATCATGGTCTTCAAGCCCCATGATATCCGTCAGTACGGCATACCTCTCTCCATCAGAGACAAGTCCCATAGCGATCCCCGCTACAAGTTCCGTCATTTCCACTTCTGCGGCCCGAAGCGCCAGGGAACCTCCACAGATCGTTGCCATGGAGGATGAGCCGTTACTCTCCAGAATTTCCGAAACCAGACGGATAGTTCCGTCATAATGAAGCGGCAGTACCGGCTCCAGTGCCCTCTTTCCAAGATTGCCGTGCCCAAGCTCCCTTCTTCCCGGCGCGCCCATGAACTTTGCTTCTCCTACAGAATATCCGGGAAAATTATAGTGTACCATGAAGTGCTCGGAGAGTGAGTGTTTCGATGTGATCAGCTCATACATCTGCGCATCTTTCTTGTCTCCGAGTGTTGCCGTTACCAGCGCCTGTGTCTGACCCCTTGTAAAGAGGCAGGAACCATGTACGGAGGGCAGGAGGTTCGTCTCGATAGTGATCGGCCTTACTTCATTAAGCGCTCTTCCGTCAGCTCTTACCTCTCTGTCGAGTATCATCGCCCTGACAACGGTTTTTTTATAACGTTCAAGGACTTTCGAGACCAACTCCTTGTCCGCTTCCTCACCTTTCTCTTCCAGGGCTTCCATAATTTTAGCACGTACTTTTTTCAGCTCTGTAGAGCGTTCGCTTTTTGCCATATGTGAAATTGCCTTCTCTACCTCTTCGGCATAGTTGCTTTCAATATAGTCGTAGAGCGTTTCATCTACTTTCTCTTCTGCCAATTCAAGCTCCAGAGGTGTTCTGACCAATGGAGCAAATGCCTCTTCATAAGCTGCTGTCGCCTTCTCTATAGCTTCTCCCGCTTTTGCGATCGCTTCGACAAGTTCCTCTTCACCAAGTTCGTTTGTATGCTGTACACTCTCTTTTTCAGAAGCGATGGTACGCATTTCGATCATGACGACATCTTTGCCGGAACCAACCACAAGCAGGTCCAGTTCACTCTTTTCCTGCTCCGAAAGCGTCGGGTTGACGAGAGTCTCTCCTGCAACTTTTCCCACTCTGACCGCCGCAATACTCTTTGAGAAAGGGATATCCGAAATATAAAGTGCCGCATTGGCTGCATGGAGTGCGGCAACCTGCATATCGACCGATTCATCCGAACTTACGACCATGATACTGATCGTTACAGGAAAATGGAAACCGTTAGGGAAAAGAGGCCTCAGAGAACGGTCTACGATCCTTGAAGTCAATGTCTCAAAATCTCCGGGCTTGGTCTCTCTTTTAATGAAACCTCCCGGAATTTTTGCAGCGGCGTATGCCTTTTCTATATATTGTACCGTTAAAGGAAGAAAATCTTCATCTACCGCTTTTTCATCGATCGCGACAGCAGCGATCAGGACAGCTTTCCCCTGTCTGTACATAACTGCTCCACTGGCCTGTCTTGCGACTTTGTTAAATTCGTATTGCTCTTCAAGGTTGTTTATACCGATATCGACTCTCTGTTCTTTCATATGTTCTGTTATCCTTTTTCTATTTCAGTTTTTCTGTATTTTTAGCGGTTTGAATCTCTTTGTGTTTAAGCTCCTGCTCCTCTACAATACGGGAGATCTCTTCAAAATCAAGTTGTTCAAAATGATCATAATAGTATTCTATCGAAATGTAATCCTCTATTTGATGAGGGCAGAAAACACCATCACACACTGCAAGCAGATTTTCATACACTGCCCTGTCCAGAACCGGTGTGGCGATATAGATATTTTTCGCTTCCTGCGCTATGACGGATTTCAGTGCCACCATCATGGTAAGTCCGGTCTCTATGCATTCATCTACAAGAATTACATACTTTCCTTTCAGTGAAACCAGCTCTCTGCCCTTACGGTATTTGTAGATATAGGTTAAGACCTCCTCTTCATATTTCCGCTGCGCTTCATTATAGACATAATCCTCACTGATACCGAACGCATCGATCAATGCCTTGTGCATCACTACCTCTTCCGTTTCGGATACCATGGCGATATCCAGTTCGGAATTGTTTGGTGCGACAACAGGTTCAGTCAGCAAAATATCCATGGTTGCATCGATCGCATTTGCGATTCTGTCCGCAAAGAAAACCCCCTCCTGGCTAACGCCAAGCACTACCGTCTTATTGTTCTGCAGCAGATCAAGAGGTAACGTTTCTATCAGTTTGACTGCCGCTTCGGCTTTATCTTTAAAATAACTGTTAGGGTTTGAATCGTTGGGCATGGTCCGCTCCTGGGAATTGTCTGGAAATCTCTTCTTCATCAAAAGTATAACGAAACTCTTCTATGTATTTCATCAATAACCGGTACGCATGGTTGATCTCTTCCATTTTCCGTGCATCTCCTCCTTTGTCGGGGTGATGTTTTCTGGCAAGAAAACGGTACTGTTTCTTTATATCCGCCTGGGTGATCAGTTTGGGCAGGGAGAGTGTATCCAACGCTTTTTCTATCTCTTCCATAGGGGTAGGCATTACTGGCTTCTTCCGTTTGTGTAACCGCTCACAGGCGTACCTATACTGCCGAAAGGAATGAAATTGAACTGGACATAAAAGGTATTCTCCGTCGTATAGTCATTGTTTGGCCTCGGTATGATATCCTGCCGGATGGAGGCGTCTACACTCCAGCAGTCACGGTGGTAACTCCCGCCAAAGAGCCACTGTTTGCTCGTCGCATCATCGATATTGTAGGTGAATCCTCCGTGAAATTTCACCCTGTTGTTGTAAGTATATCCAAAATTGAAGTTCATATCATTGGCACTTACCGTACCCTTGCCTGTATTCTCATCGATAAACTGCTTATAGGTATGTCCCACGGTAATATAGTAGTCGCTCTCATACAGGGAGATCCGGCTGGAAGATTCATGGATCTTGTTGAACTCCGGCGTATAAACAAGGTTGTTGTAGAACTGCCACTTTTTCCAGTTCAACTGCATTTCATTAGTGATGTCGGAAAATTTGTACTCCCTGTCGGCATAGTATTTCTGCGAAAGCCTCTGATAGAAGATGAGTTTCATATTTTTTTTGTCATAAAAATAGTGGCTTAGAAAAAAGGCATAGTTCTCCTCAGGCAAGCCTACTGAGAAAAGTTCTTTCTGCCTCTCCGTCAGTCTGTCAAAGTTGACAGGGCCTTCACTCTCATTTCCTGGCCTGATATACTCCAGTGAAGGCTGAAGCACATGGATGAACCCCTCATACTCTCTGGTAAGGTCCGTAAAAAGTTTTACTCTGTGAATATTGCTGTAGTACTCGAAATCATCATAGCTGAACTCTTCATTGCCAAAGAAGAATTTACTGTAGTAGAGGTCTTCCCCCAAAGATACATTCAGATAGTCGTCAAAAAAAGAGGTAGAAAACTCAAGCGGTACTTTCATCTCCGCCTGTTTCATGGTCACCCCTTTTTTTCTCTCGAAGTTCTTGACCTGTAAATCAACATTATAGGTTAGGTTGCTCCAGATGAAATGGTCAAGATATTTATGGAACTGTACTGCGGGAAGGATCTGAAGGGTATCGTCATTATGCTCTTTACGCGTATCGATGAAATATTTGGCATTGACTCCCGCATAATAGTCATTGTTGTAGAGAAAATAGTTCAGGCGCGACTCCTGAAGCGGGGAGAGTCCAAAATGTGTCAGATGTGTTTTTTGAAGGTTCAGGTAGTCGATATCGTTCAGAAAAGTGGTATTGATATAGAGCCCGTCCGTAAATCCTTCAGGCAGTTTATCGGAGAAGAGCCTGGAAGATTCATAGTTGAACTCCAGGCCGTAGTGGCTCTGCTCATCCAGGTTGTTCTCTTCCGTATAACTCTCTTTATCCCTGAAATACCCTACTCTCAATTTTCCGGATGAATGGTCGCTGTCCACAAAGCGGAACGTTGTGTACATACCGACGCTTCTGTCGGTACGTATCTGCGGGTTGAACTCCATATCCATACTTGGTGAGATCGCCCAGAAGATCGGCTGTTCATACAGAAATCCTTCGTCGGCAGTATAACCAAAAAGCGGGAAAAGAAGTCCTGAACTCCTTTTATTGTCTGTTGAAAACGCCAGATAGGGGGTATAGAAAACCGGTACATCCATAAAATAGACTTTTGCACCATAAACCTGCATATACTTCTCTTCGCTGTCATACAGTGAATGGGAAAAAGCCATTTTCCAGAGGGGGTCGTTCACATCACAGCTTGAAAGCATGCTTCTTCCAAAGGTATAGTTCCCCTCACTGCGGTGTGCTTTGTCTGTAAAGAGCCACACATCGTTTTCACTGACAAAAAAGAGTTCATCGAATGTTACTTCACGACTCTCTGTTTGTATCTCCAGGTGCTTTACATGTTCTTTGCTTCCCCGGTATCCTATCATTTCGACATTACCGTCAAGTACAAGCAGTTTTGTTTTTTTGTCGTAAAATGCGGAAGAGGCTTTGATGACAGAGTCCTGATAGTAGACAACCACGCCATCCGTAGCTGTCACTGTCGTCTCTGTACTGTCTAAATGCTTTGCGCTGACTTCGATCTTCCCCTTCTCCTCCTGGGCATGAAGAACCTGCATCGTCAAAAGAAAGAAGAGGGGAAGAAGTATTTTAGACATCAATCACTACACAGTTGGAGAGTTTATCATGGAATGTCTGTCTCAGAGGCATAAACCATGCCATGAGAAAACCTGCATAAAAAAGTACTTCACTGCCTATACGCAGTATGGCCCGTAGCAATGCCTTGTAAAAAGAGAGTCTGTTCCCTGTCTCCAGGTCGACGGCCTTGATCTTCATCATATATTTTCCAAAAGTCATACCGCTCTGCCATATCAGTACGGCATGGTAGAGTATCTTGACAGAGAACACGATCAAAATATTCTCTGCAATAAACATATTGAATGCATTCAGTACCTCCTGGTCGACAACA
>Ga0256913_10000879_pt1 | contig 15569 bp, 15 predicted proteins | sample Axial_MatmetaG_FD_185970 | JGI IMG/M metagenome (GOLD analysis project Ga0256913, IMG submission 185970) | Deep-sea worm associated microbial mat communities from Axial Seamount, Juan de Fuca Ridge, Pacific Ocean - Axial_Mat | ecosystem: Environmental > Aquatic > Marine > Oceanic > Microbial...
TTTGAGTTTTGTTTTCATCTTCTCTTGAGCCATTATCCACATATTTCGACAGGCTATTAGTGTGATAACAGGTCTATCTTTTATCAGTTTTGCGTAGTTGGAGTTTAAAAAGCCCGATATCGGTAGTGAAGGAGATAAGAACCAAACAGTATAGGCTAAAATCACCAAATCGAATTTATCATTTTCCTTTACATTGTCAAATGGTTTAATCTCACACCCCTCCATATAGACCGATTCAGGAAAGATATCAAAAAACTCCAAATAACCCCATGGGAAAGGGTAGGGGGTTTTGGGCTCTATGTTTTGATAGACCACTTCAACCTCTTCATCGGCTTGAAGTGGGGCTGTAAAAGATTTTACCACATCGGTGAGTTGACCTGTTTGGGAATAATATAATACCAATACTTTTTTCATCTAATACACAACCCTTAATTCGCTAACTTCTTCATCTTGTTTAAAAATTTTAATCTTATAGTTGTTCTCTACCTGTTTGACAATTTTATATACCACGATATCATTGGGCAAGATAGGAAGTTTAAACTTACATCTCTCTATTTTACTCAACTCTTTAGAGAGAAGTTCCCCTGCAATATCTATCTGTAGAAAAGCAGGAACCAAAGGGTAATCCTCAAAATGGGCTTTGAAGACAGGGTGTGTCTCATTGGTAAATGTCACCTCCCACGCGTCTTTCTCTAGCTCTTTTACGCCATAAAAATCTTTAGTCAGTCTCTGCATCTATCATCTTTATTAGTAAATCTATCTTCTCCCTAGAGTTCTCCACAAAAATATTTTTTTTATTCCAAACATACCCACTCAAAATTGAGCTAACCGAGCGTGTAAACATCTCTTTTTTCTCTTTGGCAAAGAAAATCTCATGTAGCCGTCCATCATACCATGCCAAGACAAACTCCCTAAAGACATTGACCCCTATCATCATCTCATCTTGATAGTCAACTTGCCAATTGACCTCTTCTCCATTAAGCTCACGGGCAATTAAATCAGCTGCCATATCCCCACTCACCAGTGCCAGAGTAACCCCCGAACTAAAGACAGGGTCAAGGAATTCAGTAGCATTTCCTGCCAAGGCAAACCCTTTGCCATGCATGGTTTTTACATTGGCTGAATAGCCATCTATCTTGCCGACCTCTTGGAGTTTGTTAGCGTTTTTAAATCGCTCTTTGGCATTGACATCATTCTCTATAATATGATTCCAAAACGCCTCAGGGGTCATGTTCATTTTCTCATAATACTCATCTTCACACACCACACCCACCGAGGTTGTGCCATCTGCAAATGGAATCACCCAAATCCAAGCATCGTTATCTCCATGAATAAAGATAGTGATATATCCTGCCAGTTCACCCTCAGGTCGAATATCATTCTCTATACGGGTAAATATCGCTTTTCTAGGTTTAAGCTCAGATGGAGTTTCGAGGTCGAGCAATTGAGGTAAAACACGACCATACCCCGAGGCATCGAGAACAAATCGAGCCTTATACTCCTCTCTCTCTCCCTCTCTATTTGTGGCTGTAATGATGTTTTCATCTTGATTGTACCCTGTTACCTCCACACCATGATGCACGGTCGCCCCAAAAGAGGATGCACCTTTTAGAAGCTCATCATCAAACTCTTCTCGTTTTACCTGAAAAGAGGTGTTGTAACTCTCCCCAATATTAAATCTAAAATCATACTGCTCATACTCTTTTTTCTCATTTATAAAAATAGCACCTGGTTTAAACATATACCCCTGTTTGGTTACTCTATCAAGCAGATTATTTTTTGCCAAAATAGCATTACAGTGGGGAAGAAGAGACTCCCCAATCACAAATCTAGGAAAATCTAACTTCTCAATTATCTCTACAGAAAAACCCTTTTGTGCCAAATTTGCTCCTGCAATAGCACCACTGGGACCACCACCAATTATCAATACATCACACGTTTTCATTTCCTAGCCTTTAGCTTATAAAATTTGTGTGGTATTTTATCATATTTTGCGTTATAACTCGGAGTCTCTTCTTTAGAGGGGATATCTAAAGAGGAGATTTTTGCTGAGTTAGTTGTGGGATAACTATATTTTAATTCTTTCTGCTTCTACCACTGCACGACCTGCATTTATTTTACCATAAGCTCGTTTTTTGTCAAACCCTTGCTCATCGTAAGAGGCATTTTTCTCTTTACCCACTTTGGTTGCTGTTGCGGTCAATATCTCTTTTACCTGTTTGGGTGTAATATTGGGATTAACGGCATACATCATTGCTACTACTCCTGCTGTTATGGGGGTAGAGAAGCTTGTTCCATTCGCAAATAGGTAGTTGTTATTGATTAATCCAGTCTCGTCAGGATATCCACTCTCACCCATATCATCTAAGCCCAATACGCCTATAGCTTCCTGTGTATCACCTCCTGGAGCAATGATATCTATATTTTTACCATAGTTTGAGTATCTTGTGACATCATTATTCTCTCCACTTGCCCCTACACCAATAACCCACTCTACTTCAGACTCATCATTGGTTCCTTGAGCATCAAGAGAAACGCCCTCATTCCCAGAGGCAAAAAGAACGGTAACTCCTGCATTGTAGAGTGATTTTAGCTCTGAAACGACAGCATCCGAGACATTATTGCTTCCCCAACTACAACTGATAACTTTTGCTCCATGCTTTTTTGCATACTCAAAGGCTCTTATCGTATACGCATCGGAGCTATCTTCGAGTTTTATGGCAATCATCTTGGATTCAGGAGAGACTCCTACAATTCCCTTCCCATTAATAGGTGCAACTATAAATCCTGCACAGGTATTTCCATGAGACTCTTTTGTTTGTATGTTCTCTCCCCCTGTATCTGCATTATAAGCGATGAGAATATTTGATTTTAAATCTTCATGGTTAACATCTGCACCATCATCAATAACAGCAACTTTGACACCTGCACCCATAGTGATACCCCATGCACCTGTTACATTGATATCGGCGTGTTCATTAATTTTATACCCTTTGCTATTAAGGATTGAATTAGATGCATCCAGATGCCAAGCATACTTAAAATAGGGTTCAGCCTTGGCTTCTGTTATTGTGTTTGTTGCTGTTGATTCATCTTTATCATCTCTATTCTCTTCCTCATCAATAGCATTGTTCTCCTCTTGCTCTTTTATCCAACTCCACCACTCATCATCACTAATGATATCTGTATTGTCATCATTGTTTAGCAACGTATCTTGGCTCTCTTCTAGCATACAGGTATCAAGAATTTCATCTTCATATTCATCAAGACAGACATCGATTTTGGAATCTGTAGTGTATTTTGATTCACAATCTTCTAGTGCAATCTCATCCATTTGAATGAAGCACTGCTCAACTTTGTTCTCTCTTGGTGTTCTTGTTGAATTCTCCTCACTAAGAGAAGAGCGTTTTTCTGTACTACCATCTCCCCCACATGCACTAAAAAGAAGTGTAGCCACAATTAAACTTAGGGTTGTTACTGTTCTGTTTCTCACGATTATCTCCTATTTCTGATTTTTCTAAGATTGGGATGAGCAATTTTTATGTTATTATCACCATAGAGTTTTTGTGCAAATTCAAATACATTTTTATCTGATGAAATTTTTATAATATAGATAGAATCTGTAAGTTGTGAAATTTCGGTAATCTCATATTTAGAGAGTACCTCTTTACAATCTTTGTTGGCAACACACTCAACCAAAATATCATCTCGTACACCGATACTTTTTCCTGTGGCTGTTTTGTAATATTTGGTTCGGCTATTGAGCATTCTACTTCCTATGGTTTGGCTCACTTCTACTTTGCTAAGTTCAACTTTGTTACCATTTGAATAGTAAAATTCACCTGCATTTATTAACAGGGTCAATCCCAAAAATGAGATGATAATTTGTTTTTTCATAATTTTATCCTTTGTCTTTTTATCAAAGTATAGCGAAAAACCACCTCATTTAGGGGGTGAAGTTGTCAAAGCAAAAGTTGGTTGGAGATTATATTTATGATATTATTTTATCAAAATAGTAAAAGAGAGACGATGAAACGAACAATGCCTCCCGAATGGGCAAAACAGAGAGCCATACTCATGGCATTTCCACATAAAAACACCGATTGGGCAGAGGACTTAAACACTGCTTTAAGACCATTTATACGCATTGCTCAGGCCGTTGCCTATGCCCAAGCTGTCTATATTATTTGTGATGATAGAGAGACAATATCAGACCTCTTCTGCTCCACACAAAATATGAGTTTTATAGAGATAGATACCAATGATACATGGACACGGGATTATGGATATATCTCTATTCTTCATGATGAAGAGGTAAGGCTACTTGATTTTAAATTTGATGGATGGGGTGGTAAGTTTGAAGCCTCTTTGGATAATGGTTTGAATAAAATATTGCATAAAAAAGGATATTTGGGAATAACTCCCTTGGAGAGTATTGATTTTGTGTTAGAGGGAGGTGCGATTGAGTCTGATGGGAAGGGGACTGTTCTAACCACTACTGCCTGTTTGTGTAATCAAAATCGTAATGGAGGATTATCCAAAGAGGTGATTGAAAAAAAATTAGAGGAGTATTTGGGAGCGAAAAGAGTTTTATGGCTTAACCATGGTTATCTTGCAGGGGATGATACCGATTCTCATATTGATACATTGGTCAGATTTGTGAGTGAGGATACCATTGTTTATGTGAAGTGTGAGGATGAAGAGGATGAACACTATATTGAATTACAGAAAATGGAAGAGGAGCTAAAGAGTTTTAAAACATTTGATGGGAGACCTTATAATCTCATAGCATTACCAATGGTATCGGCGAAATATGATAAATATCATAATCGTCTACCTGCTACCTATGCCAATTTTTTGATTACCAATAAAGCACTGCTCTATCCCACTTACTCTGTCAAAGAGGATAAGATGGCTTATGAGATATTTAAGATGATGTTTAGAGATAGAGAGATAATCCCCATTGAGTGTTCAAAGTTAATTGAGCAGGGAGGTAGTTTACACTGCTCAACAATGCAAATTCTTTAAAATTTTGCTCCAAAATTTTGTGTCCAGTAGATTTCAAAAGTAGTATCTTCTGCGACCACTACAGCAACGCCAACCTCTTCAAACTTATCATTCATAATATTGGTACAGTGTGCAGGACTCGCCAACCAAGCCTCCATCACTTCTGCTATATCATTTTGTCCTCCTGCGATATTCTCACCTAAGGTATGATAGTTGGTATATCCACTGCTTTCTATTCTCTCAAAAAATTGACTTTTTCCTCCTCCATTGTTGGCTCCTGTAATATCAAACTCTGTCCCTGAACCAAGATGTGAAAAAGTATTACTTTGAGCAAGGTCACTGCTATGTTCATACGCAGAAGCATAAAGCTCATCATTCCATTTTAATGCTCTACTAGGACCAACTACTCCTAATCCATCTTGACAATCTCTAGCAACACTTCTTGCTATATTTAATGCTTGAAGTATCTCTCTATTTTGACTTTTAAGAACGGGTGTTATATCCGACACGGCTCGAAAATCTCTTGACGAAGAAGCAGATCCTCCCGTGTTTCCACAAGCAGTAAAGAGGAACAATCCAATGAGAAGAAAAATTTTAGAGAGTGTCATAATAAATCCTTTATTTAACTTTAACTAACAGAGTATAACAGTATAAAACTTTATTAATATTTAATAAAATAAAATATATTATAATATTCTGATTTTTTTGCACTTTTTAACTGTTTTATGCTGTTTTTTGAAATTTATCAGCTAAAATCCCTCATATGAAAATAGCACTTATTCAACAACAATCATATTTATCAAAAAAACAAAACATTAAGAAAACGCTCAAATCAATTAAAAAGGCATCTCAAGACGGTGCTTTATTAATCGTTCTTCAAGAGCTTCATCAGACAGAGTACTTTTGTCAAAGTGCTGATACCAAATTTTTTGATTACGCAAATTCTTGGAAAGATGATTTAATTTTTTGGTCAAAGGTGGCAGAGGATAACCGTGTTGTTTTGGTCACCTCTCTCTTTGAACAACGAGCATTAGGACTCTATCACAACACAGCGGTGGTCTTTGAAAAGGATGGAAGCATCGCAGGAAAATACCGAAAAATGCACATTCCTGATGACCCTGGTTTTTATGAGAAATTTTATTTTACAGAGGGGGATTTGGGTTTTGAACCCATCCAAACTTCAGTGGGAAAACTAGGCATTCTTATCTGTTGGGATCAATGGTATCCCGAATCAGCACGGATTATGACTCTTAAAGGGGCAGAGATGCTTATCTATCCTACTGCCATTGGTTGGTTTGACGAAGATAGTGAAGATGAGAAGAGCAGACAACTTGATGCATGGATAACCATCCAACGCTCTCACGCCATTGCAAATGGACTCCCTGTAATTTCCTGTAATCGAGTAGGATTCGAAAAAGATAGCTCAGGTGTTATGGATGGCATACAATTTTGGGGAAACTCTTTTGTCTGTGACCCACAAGGAGAACTAATCGCTCATGCCAATCATCAAGAGGAGAGTATCCTTTACGCTTATATAAATAGTAAACGAACCAAAGAGGTGAGGGATATATGGCCATTTTTACGTGATAGAAGAATTGATACATATGGCGACTTGACCAAAAGATATTGTGACGAATCATAGCATTTCAAAGTTATATTTATTATAATAGATACAAATCATTAAAAATTGGAGAATCTCATGAGTTACAAAATTACAAAAGTAGAAAAAGGTGAAAATGTTAATTTTACAAATCCAGCATCAGAATTTTATGAGGCTGTAGGTGGAGAAGAGGGAATGAAATCGTTAATGTACGACTTCTATGACATTATCTATGAAAGTGATATTGCCCATTTCTTTCCACAAGATGAGGATGAATTTCACAAAGTAAAAGTCAAAAATACTAAATTTTTTGTACAAATTTGTGGTGGTCCAAAAGTGTATGAGAGTGAGACGGGTGGTATGGATTTAGATGAGTTTATGATTCGTCTGCATGATGATTTCTCTATCTATGATAAATCTCGTTATGAGTGGTTGGGTTGTATGGAAGAGGCACTACGTAAAGTAGATATGGAACAGAGAATCAAAGATAATTTTTGGGCGTACTTAGAGAGTTTCTCAAAATTAACTGTTAATACATTCTCTGACGGAAGTGTCTACTATGCTGAATATAACCCTGGTCAGTAGGCATTAATAGTATAAACCCAGAGGGTTAATCTACTTCTTTTCCCTCTTCTTCTCTTTAAATATTCTAATTTATCATCTATTTAACAATTTTTCTTGTATACTATACAGGTAAAAACAGATGAAAAATATGTTATTTTATTAAAGAAGAGGAAAATATGATAAAACATCTAAGCTTATTATTTATACTAATTATGAGTCTACTTTTGGCATTTTTTTGTGTTGAACATCACACAAATAGTATCTTAGCAATGTTTACGCTCCAAAAAGAGAACACACCATTGGTAATACAGAGCGTAAAAACAGTGGCAACAAAAATTCCCAAACCTATTAATACAGATAATCTACCACTTATTGAAAGTGTTAAACGTATAGAGCCTGTTGTGGTGATAAAAGTAGATGAGTCTGAACCAATCCGACCAATAATTAAAAAATTATCGACTAAAGATTTATTGGGTGAAGAGCCAATGGATGAACCTATCCTGATAAAACCAATACCCACATCAATTATACTTAAACAGAAAACAGAAAACTTTGATGAGATAGAAAGAAAAACGTTAGAGGAGATGAGCAGAAAATTAGCAACACCAACACCAACACCAACACCAACACCAACATATTATAAACCAATGGTTATCGAAAAAACCATAGTAAATGAGCGTAAAATAGAAAAAAATAACAGCAGTGAACTTAGTGAACTAGAGAGATTGATGTTAGAAGAGATAAAAAAAATGAAATAGGAATTAGAAAATGGATATGTTAAGCACAATAATTATTGAAATAATACTCTGTCTTATGGGTGCATGGATTTTAGGATTTGCTACCGCTTGGATTATAAAAAAGGGTCCAGATGAAACACTTGAAGAGGAGGTCTTTGAACTTAAAGAGGATTTGAACTTTAAAGGTGCGTATTGTCGAGGTTTGGAAAAAGAGAATGCACATCAAGCCATACTCTTAAAAGAGTACCGTGAGGATTATAACAAAGCGGTACTCCAAAAAGATACGGATAGTGATTAGTAGCCAAAGAGGGATAGATATTTTCTCTATCCTCTTATTTTAGCAAAACTCTTAACCACTATCAATGCGAGAAGACCTACCAAAGAGCCAATTAACAAATCACCTAAAATTGAAGGTATCCCTTCTAAAAGCTCATGAAGCACATGAATATTATGAACATAAATTCCACCTGCTACTAAAAGCATCGCAATAGTACCTATCACCGTTAAGGACTTTATCACTTTGGGTAACAGAGCAATCATGAATTCACCCATTTTCTTTTTTATATTGTCTGTACCGTTGCTCATTTTCACCAGCATATAACCAAAATCATCTATACGAACGATAAGTGCAACAATACCATAAACACCAATCGTTGCAACAACAGCCACAAAGGAGACCACACTTATCTGAGTCAACATATCTTTCTCCAATACGGCTCCTAGTGCGATAATAATAATCTCTATGGACAAGATAAAATCCGTCATAATTGCTGATTTTATCTTATCTGCCTCATCATCTTTTAGTTTTTCAACTGACATCTCTGTATATCTATTGATGGTTGTCTCTTGTTTTGGTTGTGTGAAGTATTCATAAATTTTTTCTGCTCCCTCATATGCTAAATAGACACCTCCTAACATTAAGATAGGTACAATCAACCATGGGACAAAAGCACTCATCAAGAAAACCATCGGTAGAATAATCAATTTGTTTAAAAATGAACCTTTAGTAATCTCCCATAAAACAGGTAACTCACGAGAAGCAGAAAAACCTGATGCTTTATCAGCATTTACGGCTAAATCATCTCCTAGTATTCCTGCTGTTTTTTTTGTTGCCAATGCCATATCATCCATAAGCATTGCAATGTCGTCAAATATCATAAAAATACCAGATGCCATGTTTATCCTTTGTTTTTTGCCATAATTTTACCATAATTATCAAACCACCACATAAAAGAAAAAAGCAATCCTGTAGTTTTAGCAACGCTCTCATCATAGATAAAATCTTTTGCCTTGGAGATGGGTAACTCTACTACCTCTATAAGTTCAGTGTCTATTCCCCCACCTTTATGCGTATGCATTGATTCGTCGACCTCAACATAAAAGATGGTCTGTTTGGTTCCTGCAAAACCTACAGCATTGTTGACCATGGTGATACGTGAGATATCCATTGAATCTACACTGTAACCACACTCTTCGATTATCTCCTCTTTGGCAATATCTACTAAAGGGATAGATTTATCAACAATCCCTGCACAGAGTTCCACTGTTAAACCATCTTGTGTACCATCCATATAAACCGCAGGTCTAAACTGCTTTACAAGTACAAAGCTCTCATGCTCTTTGTGGTAGATAAGCACGGCTACGGAATCGTGTGCTTTGACCACCTCCCAACTCTTTTTTATCCCATTTTGTCTGTAGGTCACCAGTGCTGACTCTATAAATTTTGGGTTCTCTAACACTTGAAGTTTAAACTCTTCTATTCTATTTTCCATCTACCATCCTAAATTTTTATAATAACTTTTCATTTTTGGGTTCACACAACGCTCATCGACACTGTTCCATATGTAAGAGGGGCGATTATCCTCTATAATTTTGGTGATAATTGATTTATATATCTTTTTTCTATTAAGAAACGCTCTTTTTCCACTGCCCCAAAGCCCCTCTGTCTTAAACTTTACAACACGTATGGGGTTAATCGCTCGACCATTCTTATAGATACCAAAGTGCAAGTGAGGCCCTGTACTTCGTCCTGTTGAGCCTACAAAACCAATAACATCCCCCTTAGAGACAAATGCCCCCTTTTTAACCTTGAGTCTGCTTTGGTGTGCATATAGACTTACATATCCATCATCATGTTGTATCTTGGTGACCTTACCATAGCCACCTTTCCATCCTGAAAAGATAACCTTTCCTTTGGCAACAGCTAAGATAGGTGTCCCTCTTCTTGCTCCAAAATCTGTACCAAGGTGTGCTTTCCAGCGTTTCTGTATTGGGTGGTATCGTCGATGGGTAAAATGAGAGGTAATTCGGATATGGTTAAGGGGCTTTCTCATGTAGCGTTTGATAAGCTCTTTTCCCTCTTCATCATAGTATCGTTGGTCAGTATGTTTAAAAACATAATGTTTACTTCCCCCTGTTTCCATCATGGCAACTTTAATGTCAGGCATACCAATGGGTTGTCCTAAACGCATCTTTTGGTCATAAACGATGGCGAGTGTATCTCCTTTTTGAATACTCTTAAAATTGACACTGTCTTTTAATACTCTTGAAAATTCACTGGCAAGTCTGCTATTTTTAACTGTTTTTATAATGTCAGAATTGGGACTATTCTTAACCGAAAGTTGGGTAATGTAGGTGTCATTTTTATAGGCAATAGGGATTATCTCAAGTTTATATCCTTTGGGGGTCATAAAAAGGTGAAACTGCATCTCCTCTCCTATGGGAATAAGCGATTGAAGTAATACACCATTGGTGGCTATCATCTCGTAATAATATCGGTTATCTGTTATTTCAGATATCAACTCCACATCTTCTCTATCCAAGGTATCAATGAGTGTCTCAGGAACACCATAACGCTCTAAATAGCTCTCAAAATCAAGTCCCTTTTCCCACTTTAGATGATTTACCTTGGCTGCATTTAGAGACAATGGTATTACCAAAAATATAAGCAGGTTTAAATATAAGCGTAAGCTTTTCAATAAAAATCCTATTTTTCCAAATTAAACTATAAAATTTAATTATAACCTATTCTAACCATAAAAGCCCCTTATAAATAAAAGCAAATATTCATCTTCAAACCAATTAAAGCATAATTTAAGAATTTTAAACAATTAATATTTAATTATATTTTTTTGAGTTATAATACATGATCAAAATGCAGGAGAGACATTGAAAAAACTATTATTGGTATCGATTCTATTATCTATATTTTTTTCTGCTTGTGCTGATGTACAAGAGAGACAATATCTTATCGCCCCACAGTTTTCTTTACCCCAAGAGAAAGAGGAACCTCTTAGTAATGAAAATCATTTTTATGCAGTAAAAGCTCCCTCATCATGCAGTATAAAAAATCAAAATCAATACCTTTATGAGGCGATGCACGACTCCTATCTTTGGAGTAATAGTGTTCCGATTTTAGATTCAATAGATCACTACTCCTCTCCTGAGGAGTTATTAAAAATGATTAGGGATGAGAATGATCTCTTTAGCCATATTGTGGATTTAAAGAAGGTTAACCGTTTTTTTGGTCTAGGACGATATAATAATTTTGGGTTTATCCCTTTTCTTATACAACTTAAAAATGGAAAAGAGGCACTCGGCGTGGTCTTTGTTTATCCCAATTCTCCTGCTCAAAGAGCAGGTATGAAACGTGGAGACATTATCACACAAGTGGATAATATCTCTACCCAAGCCTCTAACTTAGAGAGAATTAAAAAGAAATTAAAAAAGCAAAAACAGCTCACTTTTACCTTTTGGAAAAAAAGAAAACGGTACAAAAAAAGAATAATAAAGTATGACTACGCAGTGCATACCATTAGTCATGTAAAGATTTATCATATTGAAGATAAAAAAATAGGATATATGGTCTTTAGTGATTTCATTCCCTCCAAAGAGGAGGAGATAGACCGTATCTTCAATCAGTTTAAATCAGCACAGATAGATGATCTGATTCTTGATTTACGATACAATGGAGGAGGGGACATGAATGTTGCGAGACATCTATCTTCTCTTATTGGTGGAGCTTATGTTAACAATCGAATATTTACCCACTATCTCTTTAACTCTAAATATGCCCATCTCAACTACACGACCCATTTTAAAGAGTTTGGCCACAATCAACTCAATCTAAATCGTCTTTTTATCATCACCTCAAAACGTACTTGTTCGGCAAGTGAACAGCTTATCCTAAACCTACGAGCTTCTGATAATCAGATAGAGGTCATCCAAATTGGACAAGAGACTTGTGGAAAACCCTACGCCTATAACAGCATAGGACTCTTCTGTGATAAAGCCCTGTTTCTTATCAATACCAAAGCTCAAAACAGTGATCATGAGATGATAAGTTCAAATGGTCTCTATCCTACTTGTGTGGTAGAAGATAACATCCACAAAGCTTTTGGAGATAGGGAGGAGAGTTCATTAAAGGAAGCTCTCTATTATATTACACATAACAGATGCTCCTCTCAATCTAATAACCGTGGTCATGAGATAGTAGATTTTATTGGTAATTTTTTTGATTAATAGAAAATTAGAAGTTACCTATGTTGCTTATATTCCTATTTAATTACAATATATCAGGTTTACCAAAATAGTACCCTTGGGAGTAGTCAACCTCTAATCGGCAAAGGATATTATAGATATTTTCATTTTCAACAAACTCTGCTACGGTTTTGATATGCTGTTTTTGAGCAAAAGCAACAATGGTCTCTACCATATGCAAAGAGAAATTATCATGCTCTATATTTTTAATTAGGCTACCATCAATTTTTAGGATATCGGGTTGATATTCAAGCACTCTTTGAAAATTGGAGTATCCCACACCAAAATCATCAATAGCGATACTTACATTGTATCTTTTAACTTTTTTTATAAACTCTTTAATCAGTTGGGTATCTTGAATACGTTCATCTTCAAGAAGCTCTAATGTAACGCGATGAGACTCTTGTTTATGTTGCTCTAAAAGTTTAAAAAGTTCTTCTCTACTTTTCTTGTTTTCAATATCTAAAGCTGAAAAATTAATAGAGATAGACATACTTGTCTCGTAGAGTGCCTGAAATGAATTGGTTAAAACCATAGAGGTAATTTGATTATAATATTTTCCCTCTTTGGCTTCATTTAGAAATTGCGAGGGAGGAAGTATTTTCTTGTTCTCATCAATAACTCTTACCAATGATTCATATTTCTCTGTCTCTTTTGTTCTATTGTTAACAATGGGTTGAAAATAGGAGATTATATTATACGAGTCTATGGCTTTTCTTAGCATCTTAAATGTTTTGATATGTCCAATGGCTTGAGTTCTTTTCTCTTCTAGTAACTCATTGGCTATGATAAAGCTTTGTTTGGTTCTAAGTAGATTCTCTAAGCCAATTTTTGCATTTTCAAATGCATTTTTACCATAGCCTATGCTCATTATAATGGATAAATCATACTCCAAAGGGGCTATATTTATCTTGGCACTATTAATTTGTTGTTGAAACTTTTTTAGTTTTTCTATTAGTTCCTTTAGTGCTTTGGTAGGGCGATTTCCTTTTTGTGCAAAAACAAATTCACCATTCTCCAAAAGATAAATTTTAGAGAAATTATAGATTTGGGTCTGAAAATTAAAAAGGGTTTTTGCAAATTTTGTTTGAATTTTTTCACTTAACTCTCTCTCTAATGGCATATCTAAATAGATAAAATCTTCTATTTTTATAAGTACGACAATAGAGTTGTTTACTTTAGATAAAAAATTAATAAGCTGTTTTTTAGGATGGATAATGTCGGTAATTAGTATTCGTGATGCGATAAACTCTTCAACCTCTCCTCTCATATTCAAGATAGGTTCTATGGTACTTTTGGTATAAAATATCTTACCACTTTTTGTCTGATTCGCCATTACTCCATGCCACGTTTTTTTTCTATTTTTTATGGTTCTCCATAACTCTTCAAAAACTTTTTTTGGTTCACTTGAAGATCGTATAAGGTTGTGCTGTTTTCCCATAACTTCATAACGACTGTATCCTGAAATCCTGCAAAACTCATCGTTTACATAAGTGATGTACCCATTAATGTCTGTTTTTGAGATGATAGCACTATTGTCGGTAATTCTTTTTTTTTGTTTTTTTCTTGCAATTATCTCCTCTTTAGCTCTATGTAATGTCTCTTTGAACTCTTTTCTATCAATTGGTTTAAAGAGGCACTCTTGTACTTGATATCTAATACTGTGTGTTAGATATTCTATATTATTATATGCTGAGATAATGACAATATAGACATCGGGGTCTATGTTTCTGATTTTTTTTATCATGCCTATATCATTTAATTTTGGCATATTAATATCAGTAATAACAATGTCTATCTTATTCTCTTTAAACTTGCTAAAGCCATCTTCCCCATCAATAGCTATAATAATGTTATCAAAGAGTTCTTTAAATGCAAAGGTGGTAGATTCTCTTGTTTGTGGAGTATCTTCAATATAGAGTAGCGTTAGGGAGGTATTTTTTATTTGATTAATATTAGACACTTTTTATTGATTTATTATATATATGTTTTTTTGTTATCTGTTAGTTTATAATAAAAATATTATTTTATGGATAATTTAAAAAATGATAGCGTTAAAAATATAAAAATGTTACAAGAATAAACAATTTATAGTGATAAAAGAGTGATTTAATTTGAATGAAAGTGATAATAGGGCTAAGCATTTGCTTTGCCCTTATTTTTAATTCTTAACAAGAGTAAGTAGATTTAAATTCAAATCCAGTAGGTCTAGCTTCATCTGGCCAAACTTGACTCTCGAACATATAGTTTTGATATGCATCAATAAACTCTTGGCTCATAACAGGCTTCAAGAACTCATGGTCTACAACTAAACCTTCAAGTGCTTGTCTTAGTGTATGAGGCATTTGAGGGATGTTTTTCTCTCTAATCTCATTAAGACTAAGCTCAAATAGGTCAATATCCATTGGTCCAACAGGTACATCTTTGTTTTTGATACCATCAAGACCTGCCAACATAAGAACAGCAAAACATAAATAAGGACAAGCAGTTGAATCTGGGAATCTTGTCTCAATTCTTGTTGCCATCTCTCCTGCACCGTAAGGAATACGACAAGCAGCTGAACGGTTTTGACTAGAATATGTTAAGATATTTGGAGCTTCATATCCAGGAACAAGTCTTTTGTACGAGTTTGTACTTGGGTTTGTAAATGAAGATACTGCATGAGCATGTCTAAAGATACCACCAAGGTATTGAAGAGCAGTCTCACTAAGGTTTGCATACTCACCCTCTTTATAGAATTGGTTTTTCCCATCTTTCCAAATTGATTGGTGTACGTGCATACCATTACCATTGTCTCCGTAGAGTGGTTTAGGCATAAATGTTGCTGTTTTACCATTAAGGTGTGCAACCATTTTAACAACATATTTGTACTTTTGAACATTATCTGCAGCTTCAATAAGACCTGCATATTTAATTCCAATTTCCCCTTGACCCATTGCAACTTCGTGGTGTCCTAGCATTACTGTAAGACCAATATCGTCCATTACTTGCATCATCTCTGCACGTAAGTCTACCATTGTATCAATAGGCATTACAGGGAAGTAACCACCTTTAAGTCCTGATCTGTGACCCATGTTACCCATCTCATAAGAAGTTGAACGGTTCCAATCTCCCTCTTCTGT
>Ga0256913_10000880_pt1 | contig 15568 bp, 16 predicted proteins | sample Axial_MatmetaG_FD_185970 | JGI IMG/M metagenome (GOLD analysis project Ga0256913, IMG submission 185970) | Deep-sea worm associated microbial mat communities from Axial Seamount, Juan de Fuca Ridge, Pacific Ocean - Axial_Mat | ecosystem: Environmental > Aquatic > Marine > Oceanic > Microbial...
ACGAAGCCACAAAGGTTCACTAAGTTATTTCATTATATATTTTTTGTGCCTTTTTGTGTTTTAGAGCTTTTGTGGCTTTTTTATTTTGCCACTAAAACGCTAAAGCTCTAAATCCCACTAAGTTTTTTGTGTTTCTTAGTGCCTTAGTGGCGGAATAGAGCCTTCTTAAAAATCTTACTGCCTTTTTTATTTTGCCACGAAAACACTAAAGCTCTAAATCCCACTAAGTTTTTTTGTGCTTCTTGGTGTCTTAGTGGCGGAATAGAGCCTTCTCAGGAACTTTCTGCCTTCTGTTTTTTCTTGCCACGAAGTCACAAAGCCACAAAGGTTCACAAATGATAATTGTCGTGTAGATTTGGCTTTTATTAACCGTTTTTTAACATTATCGTATTGAAGCCCCGTGGCTGGTCATCCGGTGACTGCACTTACAATGCCATCAATACTTTCTCAATGACCTCAGGATAGTGCTTATGCTCAAGCTTGTGAATTTTTCCGGCAAGCGAATCCGGAGTATCATTTTTATCAACCCTGCATTTTGCCTGAAATACGATTTCACCTTCATCATATTTTTCATTCACAAAATGAACGGTAATTCCCGACTCTTTTTCTCCGGCATTAATAACGGCTTCATGAACCTTTGATCCGTACATTCCTTTTCCTCCATATTTCGGAAGCAGAGCCGGATGAATATTTAGTATTCTGTTTCTGTAATTTTTGAGAATATTATCCGGTATGAGCCATAAAAATCCGGCGAGAACAATAAGATCGGTGTTATCTTTTTTCAATTGATCAAGAACTGTATCCGATTGATAAAATGCATTTCTATCGAAAACCAATGCCGGCACATTTAATTTTTTTGCACGTATCAGGACATACGCTTTTTCATTATTGCAATAAATCCCCTTCACAGAAATATTTTTGTTGTAGAAATAATTAATAATAGTTTCTGTATTTGTACCGCTTCCCGAAGCAAATATTGCAATATTTTTCATCTTTCTCTAAAAAACAGTTAAATGACAAAAGTACTAAGTAATTAAATAAAAAGGAGGAAGTGCCGAATAATTATTTTTAACATTAAAATTGCGAAAACACAATTATAGTATAGTATACCAATGAAAAAAAAATAAAATGTTATTTTTTTTTCATCTAAAAGAGTTAAAAAAACTTGCGTATATTTAATAAAATTCATTCCTTTGCACCCGTTAAACCTTTAAAAATATAAAAGATATGTCTGATATCGCAACAAAAGTAAAAGCAATAATCATTGACAAGCTTGGAGTTGATGAAAATGAAGTAACTCCGGAAGCAAATTTCACAAATGATTTAGGAGCAGATTCACTGGATACAGTTGAACTGATTATGGAATTCGAAAAAGAATTCAACATTGCAATCCCTGATGACCAGGCTGAAAAGATAGTTACGGTTGGTGATGCAATTAAGTATATAGAGGATAACGCAAAGTAATAATACTCTGTAAATATGGAGCTTAAGCGGGTAGTAGTAACAGGACTTGGTGCTCTGACCCCCATAGGAAACAGTATTGAGGAATACTGGAACGGCCTTGTAAAAGGGGCAAACGGGGCAGGTGTCATTACCAGATTTGATGCATCGCAATTCAAAACGCAATTTGCATGTGAGGTTAAAAACTTTAATCCTTTGGATCATTTTGATAGAAAGGAAGCAAGGAAATATGATCTTTATGCTCAGTTTGGTTTAGTTGCTGCCACACAGAGTGTTGAGGACTCGGGGATTGATCTTGACAAAATTGATAAAGACAGAGCCGGAGTAATTTGGGCATCGGGGATTGGCGGTGTGCACACTTTTGAAACGGAAGCAGGGAATTTTGCCAAAGGGAATGGCGTTCCAAGGTATAATCCCTTTTTTATTCCGAAAATGATTGCCGACATTGCTGCCGGCCATATTTCGATAAAATTTGGTTTTCGAGGCCCCAATTATGCTACTGTATCCGCTTGTGCTTCATCTGCAAATGCTATTGTAGATGCATATAATCTTATCCGGCTTGATAAGGCGGATTTATTTGTTTGTGGAGGCTCAGAAGCGGCTATCTTTCCAGCGGGTGTGGGGGGATTTAACGCTATGCATGCTATTTCTACACGCAATGATGATCCAAAAACAGCCTCAAGGCCTTTTGATAAGGACAGAGATGGATTTGTCCTTGGTGAAGGTGGAGGTGCTTTAATCCTTGAAGATTATGAACATGCCGTAAAGCGTGGTGCTAAAATATATGCCGAGCTGGCTGGAAGCGGATTGTCGGGTGATGCACATCATATGACAGCTCCACATCCCGAGGGTTATGGAGCGATGAAGGCTATGCAATATGCCATTGAGGAGGCCGGAATAAAACCTGAGGACATTGACCATATTAATACTCATGGCACATCTACTCCGGTTGGTGATGTTGTTGAACCTAAGGCAATTATTAATCTGTTTGGTGAATATGCATATAAAATAGCAATAAACTCAACCAAATCTATGACAGGCCATTTACTGGGTGCTGCCGGTGTTGCTGAAGCTATTGCAACAATACTCTCTATTAATAATGATTTTGTTCCTCCGACGATAAATCATTTCACTGACGATCCGGATATTGATAATAATCTGGACTTTACATTCTGGAAAGGTAAGAAAAGAGTGATTAACTATGCACTGAGTAATACCTTTGGTTTTGGTGGTCATAATGCATCAATCATTTTTAAGAAGTGTAAAGAAAAGTAGATTTTGAGCATCTTATCTCCTATAAGGTCGGTTTTTTCTTCTGAAAAGAAATTATTTTATACTATTAAAAACATTTTCGGCTTTTTTCCCGATAACATTTCACTGTACAGTCTTGCGTTCAGGCATAAATCTGCTTCGCAGGAGAGAATTAATGGTTTTAAAGTCAGTAACGAGAGGCTCGAATATCTTGGTGATGCCGTTTTAAGCTCTATAGTTGCCGATTATCTTTTTAAGAAGTTTCCTTATAAAGAGGAAGGATTTCTTACCGAAATGCGGTCCAGGATTGTGAGCCGTAATTCCTTAAACAAGCTTTCGAGGAAGTTGGGAATAGGAATATTGGTAAAAGCTGAAATATCCGGCAACGGTTTCAGTAAATCTCTTCTCGGTGATGCGTTTGAAGCATTTGTGGGAGCACTCTACCTTGACAAGGGATATAATTTTACTAAGAAAATCATAATAAAAAGAGTTGTCGAAGTACATTATGATATTGATAAATTGGTTGATGAAGATACAAATTATAAGAGCCAGCTAATTGAATGGTCGCAAAAAGAAAAAATACCCATTGAATTTAAGGTCGTTAAGGAGATTGGAAATGGTTATGGCAAACAATATCTTGTCGAGGTACTTATTGAAGGTAAACCTGTTGCCTCATCACAAGACTACGCCATAAAAGGTGCAGAACAACTTGCTGCTGAAAAAGCATTACAAATGATTTATAATGAGACAAGCCTGACAGTCTGATATAATTTTATTAACTTTTCCTGTTTGCATCAAATACTTTTCTATTTTTGAAGTGCATAATCCTGCGATGCTATGGTGCAAAAAGTAAAAATAGATATTGATTTTGATCAGGATAATTTTCTTGTTGGAATTTCCTGTCACCGAAAGAATTATTGGATAGCTTATAAGATAAATGAAGCTTTGAAGGTCCAGCTTAAAAGAACTGATGATCTCCAGGTTTACAATAATAAGCTGGAGGAGATGATCCGGTATCCTCTGTATTTTTATCATGATTTTGATTGTGAGATTAATTTCTATCTGTTAACAAACAACCATAAAAAGGCAAAACTCTTTCCTTCTCAGAAGTCAACTGATTTTTTCTTATTGATAAATGGGCCTGCTTCTGAAAAGTTTATACTGGAAAAAGTTAAAAAAATAAAGAGTATTCCAAATGTGCTAATGGCTTTTGAAATTAGTCTTTCAAAAATAAAAAAGATGGATAATTTCCTTGAAGAGCTTGAACTTCATATGCTTGAGATTAGTAAAAAGATTAAGTGATGTTGCATTACCGGTTCTTTTGAATTGATGGTTGTCATTGCAAACTCAGCATCTTTTTGGTGTTGTCACCAACAAGTGAAAGCCAAATAGAAATTAATAAGTTTGTGACAACACCAAGAAGAGAAAGACGAGGGAGACATAAGCAAGTTGGTGACAACACCAACTTGAGGCAGGAGAAATAGATAGCGTCATTACAAACCTTATCCCAATTGATAACTGTTTAATGAACGTTGAATATTATCTATTATAAAGCATTAACAATCAATGTTTAATGTACAATATTCAATACACAATACCCCTGGCTCTTTCGGATTTCAAAGAAAGCCGGTGTGTCAACCTAATCCGAAAGCATATATTCCGGTGATTTTAATTTCCACTCTTAATTATCATTAGGCACATTCGCCTTTCTTGTCTGTTTCAGACTTTGAACCACTTCAAAAGCTGTAAAGAAGAGATAAAGTATCAAAAATGAAATGACAAAAGATTTTGCATCATCTTTATAAAGAATTATATAAACCAAAATTACTGACAGATAGAAAATTAGTTTTCCAAATGTTAACAGCATAAAGTAATTTATAAATGCAGTGGGTTTCTTTTTTGATATTTTCAGTAGCAGATAGTGAACTAATGTTGTTGCAGAATAAAAGAAAACATACAGAAAAGGAAGAGTCGGAGTTATATATTCAGATGGGAGAGTATATGCTGCAATAACTCCGGGTATGGCAAGCAAAAGAGAAAATATTGTAAGTTTTTTCAGGAAAGAAATATATTGATAACCCATATCGGAATTATTTAAGTAGATTTTTAACAACTGAATAAATAGAAAGTGACACGGCCAGCAATGACAATATAACTGTCAAAACAGGAGTTGTATTCAGCCACTTATCTAATTCAATCCCACCCCAAACACCGGCAAGAATAATAACTAACATTTGCATACCGATGTTTGAATACTTCGCATAATTATTTAAAGAGTTTTTGTTTTTCTTTATTTTGCTCATTTCCTGCCTGAGTGTTTATTTTTCCCGGACTGTTGGAATCCATATTACAGGTTCCGGTAAAGGTTGCTCCCGGTTCAATAGCAAGTTTACCTGTAACAACATCTCCATGCATTTTTGATGATGCCTTGAGAGATAGTAACTGTTCGACAATAACCTTAGCTTTAATATAACCTGAGAAATCAGCATTTTTACAGGTAATTTCGCCCTCAATACTTCCACTTGCTCCTACAACAATCTTACCCTTGGAATTTATTGAGCCGATAAGTTTGCCATCAATGCGAAAGTCGCCATTTGCTGTAATATCACCTTTAATGATTGTCCCTTCAACAATTGTATTCGGTTTTAAGTCGTTAACTATATTTTTAGCCATCTTATTTTGCTTTTTTTGGAACATGAAATTATAAAATATTTTTACAAATGTAATAAACTTTATTATTGATTATTAAAATAATACTTTTTAAAGAAAGCCTGATATTTTTTTATGTCTTTATCGCGGTAAAAAACCGGATAATTCTCCTGAGAAATAACGAAAGTGCTAAGGTCCTCCTTTTTAATATTTGCAAATACGTATTCATTTGTTGTTATTGTATTAAAGTATGTCATTGCTTTATCAATTGTAGTAAAATTACCAACCATAATAAAGTTTGTTGACATATCCAGAAGGATGCTTGTAATTGAAAGATTCTCAAGCCTGTAGTTTTTTGTGTTAAAGTCGGAAACCCTTACTTTCAGGGCGTTTACATTTGCATTTTCTCCTCTAACTATTATCGCAAAAATTTGTTTACTATTGGGATTAAAATCATAAATGGAAATATCATAATTTTCTTCAGGTGCTTTGGTTTGTGCTGTTGATGTCGTGTCTGCCGGGCCGGCAATATAATCCAGAATATTCTGTGCAAGAGGCGTTACATCACTATCCGGGTATTTTTTTACCAATCCTTCAAGAGCAACCTGCAAAGAATCGGTAACTTCTATCTTCCCGAGGGCAAGAGCACGCAGATATTCGAATTTTGCCATAATTTCCTTCGGTTCCTCAAAAGTGTTTAAAGCCCTGTCGCAGTTGCTGTAAACCATATAATAATCACCATTCACATAATAATTATAAGTTTCATCATATAATGTTAACGCTCTGTTTTTTTCTGCTTCAAGCTCTTTGTAATAATCCGGGTCGGTTAGAAGTTTAGCATAGTCACTATCAGGGAAATTACTAACAATAAGATTCTTGTAGTGTTCGGCTTTATCAGTACTATCGGCCTTTGAGTAAAGCTTGTAAAGCTGATAATACGATTGCAACAGATATTTACTTTCAGGAAAACGCGTCACAAGAGTCTCAAACGATTCAATGGCTTTACCGTTGTTTTCAAGTTTATCTTTATATATGAAACCCAGGCTAAACAGTGCACTATCAATCAAGACATTTGAAGCAGCGACTTGTTCTTCGGTAAATGGTAAATCTTTGAGATAATAATCTCTTTTGTGGGGGTCATTTGAAACTACGGCTGTGCTGTCTATTGTAGCAGTACTGTCGTTCTCATTGAGCACCTCCTCTTCCTGAGGCACAAATAGAGACTTCTTGTTTAAGAGCCACCAGTTATCTTCCAATTTTCGCTTGCCCCATTTTTTTACAAACTCCGAATATCCGTAACTTTTTGTACCCGGGTTATAAAAATACCACTTTCCTCCTCCCATTTGGTTTCCCGGCATTGGTCTGGAGGTGGCTCCCGCCTGGTTTGTCCCCGGCACGGCATTATCGCCCATATTAGCAAGAAGCTCCTCCTGCTCTTTAGCCTTTTCCTCCTTTTCAACCAGTTTGGCAATTATTTTGTCAATAACAATGTTTCTGTCTTCTTCGCTCATTGAAGCTATCATTTGCAGACTATCCTGCGTCTGAACAATAACAAGATAATTAACGAGTTCCGACAGGTAGGTTGATTTGGCTTTTATATCTTTATACTCAGGATAATCCTCAGGCAGAACCTGCACGGCAGTGTCATAATATGCCTGTGATAGTTGATACGATTGTTTTACAAAATAGATATTTGCCAGTTTTAATGCGGATGTCGCCTTTTGATAGTCGTTTGTTACACTCGTTGCTACTGAGAGTCTGAGATAATCAATAGCAAGTGAATCTACATTATTTTTAAATTCAACGTCTGCAAGGGCATAATAGATCTGATCACGATAATCCTTATTTTTATCCTCTTTAAGCATTTTCATCAGATTCCGAACAATACTTTTACTGTTATCTTCATAGCGGCTATCATAGCAAGTTGCAAGGTTAATAGCTGCATTAAACGCCATTTCGTAGGGCGGATTCATCTTAATCACTTTAGCATAATACTCCGAAGCTTTATAGTAGTCTTCCTCCTTTTGATGTATCTGCCCGAGAATAAACCTGACCCTGGCTTCAGTTTTCTTTTTTTGACCGACATAGAGAGCCTCTTTCAGCGATTCCTTTGCCTGATTATATTTTTCCTGTTTCAGAAACATATTTGCAGTTACCAGCGGCAACGCTTTTACCACATCAAGAGGCGGTTTGTCCATTTTTTCAAGATCGTTTCTCAGGTTATCAAGTGCAGATTGGGCTCTTTTATATTTTTCAAGCTGACTGTATGATTTTCCAAGCCAAAGCATAGCTTCATACTTAATCTCATTTTTTTTGTATTCGTTTATTACAAATTCAAAGGTCCTTTTCGATTGATTGAATTCGTGCTTATAAAAAAATGCTTTACCAATCAGCATATAGCTGTCATCTATCCATCTAACATACTCTTTATGATTAAAATACATTGAATGAGTCTGTACATTTAGCGATGCTTTTTCAATTGCTTTATCCATATAGGAATTCAATTGCTGGGCTTCGTTTTTCGTGCCGTAATTATAAACCGGAAGTATCTTGTTATAGTTATCTTTAACAGTTGTTTCCAATTGTGCAACACCTTGTCTGTAGCTTTCTCTTCCATTCCAGAACTGATTGTAATGTCCTGTAAGATTATGAAAAACACGCCGCATAAAGGTGTTCTTTTTTGTTGAACACGAGTATGTTATAAGCAATAAAACAATTATTGCAATAGACGACAGATATTTATTTGGTTTTAACGGACTCAAAAACACAAAGTTAAATTATAAACCCGAATAATATTATTTAAAACTAACAGTATGAATCAAACTACTTTTTTGCAAAAATATTTTATTTTATTCAATTCTCTTACCTAAATGTTTAAAATGTTATTTCATTCCTATTTTTCAGGTATATTTGCACGCACTATTTTTGTGTTATGGCAAAAGAAAAAAACAAGAAAAAAGATCATTGGATACACAAGTTACGTAATAAATACAGGCTTGTTATAGTGAATGAGGAGACCTTCGATGAGAGGCTTTCATTCAGATTATCGCGTTTGAATGTTTTTGTGATAACCGGAACTGTTGTTATATTATTGATTGTTGCAACGACCTTTCTGATTGCTTTCACACCATTACGTGAGTATATTCCGGGTTATACTGATGTAACCCTCAGGCAAAAGGCAAATAACCTTCAGCATACGGTTGACTCTCTCGAAGTCGATTTCAGACAAAAAAGTTTATATATTCAGAATCTTAAGAATATTATTGATGGAAAGATTATTGAAAGTGACACTTCAGCTCAGACAGACCTGAATGTGGATTATAATAATATAAAATATACAAAATCGCCGGAGGACTCCATATTACGTGCCGAATATGAAAATGGAAGTTCTTATGATTTATATTACAATGAAAGTGAGGAATTATATTCTCCTACATCTTCGCTAAGTAATTACTACTTCTTTGCTCCGCTGAAAGGTATTATAACAAATGAGTTTAATCTTAGTGAAGGACATTATGGCATTGATATCGTCGCAAAGGGAAATGAAGCAGTCAAAGCAATACTTGACGGGACAGTGATTTTTTCCGATTGGACAGTAGAAACAGGCTATGTTATAGCTATCCAGCATCAGGGGAATATGATCTCGGTCTATAAGCATAACTCCGTATTGCTTAAATTAGAAGGGGATGTCGTGAGTGCCGGTGATCCATTAGCTATTGTAGGGGAATCGGGAGAACTGACAACCGGACCTCATCTTCATTTTGAGTTATGGCTGAACGGTGCACCTGTTAATCCAAAAGAATATATAGTTTTTTAAAAGGTTGTACGTTATTACAATAAAATGTAAAGAAATATTTTGAAAAAGCGAATAGCAATATTAGGTTCTACAGGTTCTATTGGGAAGCAGGCTTTGGAAGTTCTGGCAGCACATCCTGACAGGTTCGAACTGGAAGTTCTTACTGCTCAAAAAAATACCGATTTGCTTATCAATCAAGCTATTGAATTTAAGCCCAATTTTGTTGTAATCGGGAATAAGGATTTGTATTCCATCGTTTCAGATGCTCTGTTTTCGTATAATATAAAGGTTTTTGCCGGTGAGGAGTCAATTTCTCAGATTGTCGAGATGGACTCTGTCGATATTGTACTTGTTGCTTTGGTAGGTTTTGCCGGGCTTAAGCCTACAATAGCAGCGGTTGAAGCAGGAAAAAGGATAGCACTGGCAAATAAGGAGTCGCTGGTTGTTGCCGGCGAACTTATAACAAAACTTGTTGTAGAAAAAAGAGTGAGTCTGATACCGGTTGATTCCGAACATTCGGCAATTTTTCAATGTCTTTCAGGAGAAAATCCCGATGAAATAGAAAAAATATACCTTACTGCCTCAGGCGGTCCTTTTCGTGGCAAACCCTTTGATGAAATTAAAAATGTCACTGTTGCTCAGGCTCTGAAACATCCAAACTGGAATATGGGTGATAAAATCACAATCGACTCTGCATCAATGATGAACAAAGGTCTTGAGGTAATTGAAGCAAAATGGCTTTTCGGACTTGACCCTGCTCAGATTGATGTGATAATTCATCCCCAGTCTATCGTGCATTCCATTGTTCAGTTTCACGACGGCTCAATGAAAGCACAGATGGGTCTTCCTGATATGAGATTGCCGATACAGCATGCTTTGGGCTATCCCGACCGTTTAAAATCGAACTTTCCAAGATTTGATTTTTTAAATTATAAAGAACTGACATTTGAAAAGCCTGATATAAAAATTTTTCGTAATCTTGCACTCGCTTTTGAAGCACTCGAAAAGGGCGGTAATATGCCCTGTATTTTGAATGCTGCAAATGAAATTGCCGTTGATGCTTTTTTGAAAAACAAAATCGGGTTTACCATAATGCCGGATATAATTGAAAAATGTATGGAAAGTGTTCATTTTGTTAAAAAACCGACTTTAGATGATTATTTTTTAACTGATGAAGCGGCAAGAATAAAAACAACGGAAATATTAAATGATAATAATTAACCGAATACTGAGTTAGTATTCATTAAAGAAATAAAGAATCAAATAAATGGAGATATTAATAAAGATAATCCAATTCCTTCTAAGTTTATCTATTCTCGTGATCATTCACGAATTCGGACATTTTCTGGCAGCCAAATTATTTAAGACAAGAGTTGAGAAATTTTACCTGTTCTTTAATCCATGGTTTTCAATATTTAAATTCAAATATGGCGAAACCGAGTATGGCATAGGCTGGCTTCCATTAGGTGGATATGTAAAAATCTCGGGGATGATTGATGAGTCAATGGATAAGGAGCAGATGAAGCAACCTGCCCAGCCATGGGAGTTCAGAAGTAAACCGCCCTGGCAGCGTCTTATTATTATGCTTGGCGGCGTAACTATGAATATAATACTGGCAATCGTTATCTACATCGGGATGTTGCTTGCCTGGGGCGATGAATATCTGCCTACATCGCAGGTGAAATATGGTATTCGTGTCGATTCCCTCGCAATGGAAGCAGGATTGAGAAACGGTGACAAGATTGTTTCCATTGATAATCAAAAGATTGAAAATTTTAACAAGATACCTGAAAAGATAATTCTTGACGATGCAAAAACAATTCAGGTAAAACGTGACGGACAGGTTATAGACCTTAATATTCCTGAAGATTTTGTCAGTAAACTTATAAAACAAAAAAAATCACCAACATTTATTTCAGTCAGAATACCGTTTTTCGTTGAGAAGTTCACACCAAACTCAGCCGGCAAAGATGCAGGAATAGAAATTGGAGATCAGATAATAGGCCTTGATGAGAAGACAACACCCTATTTTTATGACTTTTATACCGAATTACAGAAGCATAAGAATGAGAAGGTGCGTGTTATTCTGCTCAGGAATAATGATACTCTGAGAATAGATGCAAAAGTACCACCGGAAGGCAAACTAGGTATTTATAATAAACCTTTGGATGACTATTTTGAGTTCAGCAAAGTTAAATATTCGGTAGGTGCAGCTATTCCTGCTGGTGTAGTAAAGGCTTACAAAGGAGTAGGGAACTACCTTAAACAGTTAAAGTTGCTGTTTAATCCCAAGATGAAGGCTTACGAGTCTGTCGGTGGCTTTATTACAATCGGGAATATCTTTCCGCCAACCTGGGACTGGCACAGCTTCTGGTCGTTAACAGCTTTCCTTTCCATTATGCTAGCAATTTTGAACGTTCTTCCAATACCGGCATTAGATGGTGGTCATGTAATGTTTCTGCTTTATGAGATCATTACAAGACGCAAACCAAGCGACAAATTTATGGAGCATGCCCAGATAGTCGGAATGGTAATTCTTTTTGCTCTTTTGATTTTTGCTAATGGTAATGATATTATAAAACTGTTTCGGAAATAGGAAATAGAATAGTGACAAGCGTGCACGCTTGTCACATAATAAAATTAGCAAGCCTGCACGCTTGTAATTTCAAAATGATAATTTAAACTTTTCCCTTCTAAAGGGGTTATGGGGAGGATTTAATGTCGGCAAGAAATCTTACATTAGTACTGCTATTCGTTTTTTCTACGCAACTGCTTTCCGTTGCACAGGAAAGTGCCGGCCCGTTAACTCCCGAAACGGAGCAAACTCCAGGCGCATCATATAATGTTGATTTTCAGAAAATAATCATTCAAAATATTCCCGTAACAATAACTTTAACACCGGAAGAAAAAAAAGTTGTTTTACATCCTGTAAAGGTTTCTTTAAACGATTCCGTTTTCGTTCTTAATCAGGATGGCAATTCATACTCATTCAAATATTCTTTTTCGAAAAAGGAAGAAGTTACGATTAAAGCCGGAAGTACGGTTTACGAAAGGCCGGTAAATCCTGTTCCGCTGTGGATGTCAATAATACCGCCACTTATAGCTATTCTTATGGCTTTGGTTTTCAGGGAAGTTTATTCAGCTCTGTTTACCGGTTTGCTGGCCGGTACTACCATTTTATATTTTTATCAGGGAAAAACATTTTTCGTGGCGATTTTCAGCGGGCTTTATTCCATTATTGACAACTATATTGTGAAGTCAATGAGTGATACGGGACACGTTTCCATAATTCTTTTTTCGATGATGATAGGGGGAATGGTTACCCTGATCACAAAGAATGGCGGGATGAAAGGAATTGTGAATTATCTCGCACGCTATGCTGCAAACGATAAATCCGGACAATTTGTAACATGGTTGCTTGGTGTTGCCATATTTTTCGACGATTATGCCAATACTTTAATTGTCGGAAATACTATGCGTCCCGTTACGGATAAATTGAAGATTTCGAGGGAAAAGCTGGCTTATCTCGTTGACTCAACGGCAGCACCTGTTGCAGCACTTGCTCTTACCACAACCTGGATTGGAATTGAAATTGCTTACATTCAGGAGGGAATTAATGCAATCGGTATAAATGAAAGTGCATACATAATCTTTATCAAATCGCTGACAACGAGGTTTTATCCGATTCTTACACTGATTTTTATTCTGATTCTGATATTTAAAGGCAGGGATTTCGGGCCGATGCTGAAAGCCGAGAGAAGGGCAAGAGCAAAAGAGATTGTTGAAGAGGCTGATAATACCGGAAAGGAAGATGAGATTGCCGCCAGGTTGGATTCAAAAAAAATAAGATGGTATAATGCCGCAATTCCTGTTCTCGTGGTCGTTTTCGGAACATTTGCCGGTCTTGTTGTTACAGGATGGAACCGGGAGGTGTGGAACAATCCTGAACTTTCCAACTTTACAAAATTCACCGAAATAATCGGTAATTCCGATTCTTATGTAGCTTTGCTATGGGCTTCTCTATCGGGAATGCTTGTTGCCGTTATTCTGACTATTGCACAGCGGATTTACGGTTTAAAGAAGAGTATTGCATACCTTGTCGAAGGTTTCGGAACTATGTTGAGTGCGGTATTGATTCTGATTCTTGCCTGGTCACTGGCACTTATAACGCAGGATATGCATACAGCCGAATTTCTTGCAGGCGTGTTGACGGATATGAACCTCACACCCTTTTTGTTGCCGGCAATTACCTTTATTCTTTCGGCATTAATTGCTTTTTCGACCGGCTCATCCTGGGGGACAATGGCGATTCTGTACCCGCTTATTTTACCCGTTTCCTGGGCTATATCACAACAATACGGAATGGATTATGACGCTTCGCTGGCAATATTTAACAATGTCGTTTCTTCAATCCTCGCCGGTTCTGTTTTCGGCGACCATTGTTCACCGATATCCGATACAACGATTTTAAGCTCACTTGCCAGTTCGTGCAATCATATCGAACACGTCAGAACCCAGCTCCCTTATGCAATTGTTGTCGGACTGGTTTCCGTAATTTTCGGAACTCTTCCTGCTGCTTATGGAGTTCCATTTTATATTATTTATCCGGTAGATATTTTTATACTTTATTTAATTATAGTTTTGCTCGGTAAAAAGGTGAGTGCCGGCTTGTCATCCGGTGACTAAACGTAAGGTATAGCACAGGAAAGACACCTCACCTGATGGCAGAGCGAAAATAGAAAAAATGACAATAAGCGAAATAGCAATATTAATAGCATCGGGATTACTTGTAGGATTTATAAATACCCTTGCAGGAGGAGGTTCTATTATTTCCCTTTCGATACTGATGTTTCTCGGATTGCCTGCAAATGTTGCAAACGGAACAAATAGAATTGCTCTGTTGATACAAAATATCGGTGCTGTCGGTAATTTTAAAAGGCAGAACGTCCTTGATACGAAAAAAGGAGTTAAGCTGGCTATTCCTGCCACACTTGGTTCTATTGGTGGTGCTTTTCTGGCAGTTGATCTCAATAAACATATTATTGAAATTGCAATCGGTATTGTGATGATTGTGATGATGTTCGTCATTCTTTATAAGCCTCAGCAATGGCTTAAAGGAAAAGAGGAACTACGTGATAAAAATGTCACACCGGCCCAAATGGTTCTTTATTTCTTTATTGGTATTTATGCCGGATTCCTTCATATGGGAGTAGGGTATGCACTGCTTGCTGCACTGGTTCTCGGTTCAGGCTACGACCTTGTGAAAGCAAATGCCGTTAAAGTTCTCATAATTTTAATCTGGACACCGATTGACCTTGTCATTTTCATTATGCACGGACAGGTAAATTTTGCTTATGGACTTACTCTTGCCATTGGCAACTTTGCCGGAGCCATCATAGCATCGCGTATAGCTGTAAAAAAAGGAGCTGCTTTCGTACGCTGGATAATTATTGCCGTTATTGTTGTTACCGCCCTTGAAATGCTGGGAGTTTTGCATATCAGAGAAATGCTGGGTTCGTAAATTATCAGGTAATAAAATTTAGATAGTTTGACCTGTCAACAACTTCCCAGGAGGCTTCAGGATATGAGTCAAGCCATAGTTGCGGTATTTTAACCTTTTTTGACTAACGGTTACAGGTAATCCTCCATTAAAGTTGTTTTGCCAACCTGTCGGGGGCCTAAAATAATAAGTGCTTTGTTAGGCTTAAGATATTGCCCCAAATCCTGATAAATGCGAAAGATTTTCATCTTTTTTATTGATTTTTATATTTTAGTGTCTCTTCCGAAAAATATTCCAGTTTTACTCCGGCCTGTCTGAACATCTCTTCCGACTCTTTTCCGGCATGGTATTTCATTCGGCAGACAACTCTTTCGATTCCGCAGTTGATAATGAGCATTGCGCAGGTACGGCAGGGAGTCATTTTAACGTAAAGGGTTGAGCCTTCGAGTGCTATTCCGCGGCGTGCAGCTTGTGTTATGGCATTTTGCTCGGCATGAACAGTGCGTACACAATGCCGGCTGACCGAGCCGTCTTCGTGTATGACACTTTTCATCAGATGTCCGACATCGTCGCAGTGCGGCAGACCACGCGGTGAGCCGACATATCCCGTAACCAAAATCTGTTTATCCCGGACAATGACACAGCCTGCTCTGCCTCTGTCGCATGTAGCTCGCTTTGCAACAGCATCGGTCATCTCCATAAAATATTCATCCCAGGATGGACGAATATGTTTCGGTTTGTCATTTTTTATATCTGCCATAATTAATTCTTTATTTTTCTTTATTCCTTTTTTCTGTCACTCTTTCGTTCTGTCGCAACACCTGCAAGGTTCATCATACCCACAGTCCGTCACGCAAACCTTACGGAAGTTTCCTCTCATTCCCTCATTCCTCTATTAATCAAATCAAGTA
>Ga0256913_10000882_pt1 | contig 15560 bp, 12 predicted proteins | sample Axial_MatmetaG_FD_185970 | JGI IMG/M metagenome (GOLD analysis project Ga0256913, IMG submission 185970) | Deep-sea worm associated microbial mat communities from Axial Seamount, Juan de Fuca Ridge, Pacific Ocean - Axial_Mat | ecosystem: Environmental > Aquatic > Marine > Oceanic > Microbial...
TCGTTTAGTGCGATCATTTTCTTGAGCCTGTTTTGCATGGGGTCGAAAATCATCAGGTAGTTGACGAATGTTTTCAGATCCGGATTCTTTTTCTCAATTTCTATCTGTTGGACATAATCTTCAAAATCAGTAGCACATGGTTTCTCGCAGAAAACATGTTTTCCCGCTTTCATTGCTGAAATCGACTGACTGCCATGAAATCCGTTCGGGCTTACGAGCCATACAATATCAATATCAGGATTGTCGAGAATAAGCTGAAAGTCATCTACAAGAATCTTTTTGTCAAGAGAAAGGTCCTGTAATACCTTTTCCCCCCTGCCGGTATTGATTTCATAAAGCATTTCAATATGTACGTCTTCACGTTTTACAATTTCTTTCATCTGTGCGCTGCCCATTCCTCCGGCACCGACAAACCCTATTCTTAATTCTTTCATAATGATGCACTCCCGGCTGATATATGTTGCAGTTTTACAGGTTCAGAATCCGACTGATATTTCCGTACATGATTTTGTCAAAGGCCCGGCTGCTGATCTGCCCGTTGCTTTTTGCATCCGTCAGCCATCTGATGTGTTTCACTTCCTGATTTCTACTGCAGATATCCAGTCCAAGGAGAAGTCGGTCTTGAAATTCCTCAATAAAGCGGAATGCATGTTCCGGATCTCTGCTGAGTGCGAGTAATCCGCTTTCGGCGGAAATATCTCCATACAGATTGTGATATTTCCGCATTAATTCAATCAGCCTACCGCCCGGGATTACTTTAGATGCAGGATATCTGTGCTTTGATTCTTCTGTGATATCCGAGCTGATCTCATTCCAGAATGCAGTGCTGTGTCCGAGCAGTTTCAGATCCGGGAATCTCTGTAGAATGTTTTCAAGACCATGAAGTCCGAGATTATCAATTACTCCATATCCGTCGAAGTTTTCGGTTATCGTGTGAAAGGTTACCGGGAAATTGACTTTCTGACACGCTTCCATGAGCAGAAGCATTGATGGATCCTGCCATGATACTCTGGAGATTACTTCACCGAGACCTTTACAGCCCAGGGCTTTATACTGTTCGAGAGGAAATAAAAAATCTTCCAGTTTTATCAGGTCGGGCCGTTTCGGAAGTCTCGGATCGATATTGCAGAAAGGGATGAAGCGTCCGGGGTAATTTGCCGACATCTCCAGAACTTCCCCTATGCTCTGATTCTCAGCTGGACATTCTGCACCGTTCAGAGACAGAATAACGGCTTTATCAATTCCGTTTTCGTCCATCACCGCTATCTGTTCTTCCACAGAGAGAAACGTCGTCCGGCTGAAAGGGGTTGGAAGAATTTTCGGGAACATGTATGCGTGGGCATGGCAGTCAATAATCATTATTAAGCTGATTCTCCCGGTAAGATTCTATGTTTCAGAGTTTTATGAATGTATCTGCTTCCCGGATTCTCCAGTCTGTTCTGAACCAGGCTTACCGCCTCTGTTACGAGACTTTCTATGGGTTGAACGATGGTTGTCAGGGGTATTCTCAGGTGTCTTGAGTATGGGAAGTAATCATAACTGATAACAGCAAGATCATCGGGAACGCGGGTGCCCTGTTCAGTCAGGAGGGTTATGAACTCTACTGCGGTTGGGGAGTCTCCGAATATAAGGGCTGAGAAGTTTTTCCCATTGTCTGTAACATAAGAAAGCAATTTATGCAGATATGCACTGTCTGATAATTGTAATGTATCTGTTGAATGGCAGACGGCACCCTTTCTTTGAATCTCTTCTTCACAGCCGAGAGCAAAATGTGAATCTTTATTCGCACATACTAGAATGTTATGATGTCCCCGGTCTGTGAGATAATCGATACCGATTTCTGCTGCTTCATATCGATCCAGGGCGATATAGTCACATTCTAACGGTTCATGGGGTTGGCAGCCCAGTATGATTTTCGGAGTTTCCCTCATCCGGGCAGGTATTCTAGTAATAAATTCCCGGACAATAACCATTGCTTCAACGTTTAATTGTTCCAGATTTTCTATCCACGCGGAAGTCTCCCATGAACCCCGATGTCCATGACCAAGTGCTAAAATCGGAGAGTATCGGGCAGATCTTAATTCTGTAATCAACCCATTTACAATCTCAGTTCTGACGGCATCATGAAGCGTACTTGCATAGACACCGATTAATCCACTCTTACCGGTTGATAGGTTTCGTGCTGTGAGATTCGGTTTGTATCCAAGCTGTTCTGCGGTTTTCTGTATCAGTCTCTTTGTGGCTTCGGGCAGTCTGGGGGAGTCTCTCATGGCAAGACTTACTGTATTTCTGGAATACCCGGTTGCTGTGGCGATATTCTGCAGGGTTGGTTTTTCTTTTTTCTTATCTGATACCATTAGAGCTCCTGACCTGATTTGACAACAGTTTATATTACCGGTAATATAAAAATCAAGAAGGGCTCCATATTTTTCAGCATTTTTCTCTTTGCTGGTTATCTGTTCAGTGTTTACATGGTTTAAAGAGATTAATGTTAATTTTAAAATCTGCAGGAAGTTGTGGTTATCACGGAATGAAGGTAAGTAAAGTCTCTGCTTGTAAGTCCGAAAATGCTTTAATGCCGGCAGGGAATGATATCTTCCGCCTTGTACTCAAAGAGAGGGGACAGGCTGCTTTGAAGATTCTGCTTCCGGATAATGCGGATACCATTGAAATGAAAGCTGCGGAACTTCTGAAAGAAGCATTGGAAGTGGGAACCGGATGCCGTTACATGGTGGAATTTGAAAAACCTGTAATGGCACAGGTCCTCTCTCCTGTTTTCAGTATTGGAGCCACAAGGCTGTACCGGGCCTCGGGTATTTTCCCGAAGTCTGATCTCGGGGAAGAAGGGTATGTTATCGGTGAAGCAGGCGGAAACCTTTTCCTGGCAGGCGGAAAGAAACGTGGTGCAGTCAGTGCCGTTATTGCTCTGCTTGAAGAAGATCTGTGTGGAAGATACTACACTGAAGAAGATGGTCTTTGTATTCCGGAAATCCCCGATATCATAAATATATCCCTCAGAGAATATGTACCGGAAATTACGTTGAGAACAATGTTCCAGTCTGAATCCTTTCACAGGGATTATCAGCTCTTCAATCGGATAGGAGCATCCAGAGAGAAATTTGAGTTTGTTCCCGGTTGCTGGGGAGGCAGTACCAATTTTCCTGAAAAATATTTCATTCACACATTTCAGAATCTTCTATCAAATGAAGAATACTTTGATTCACATCCGGAGTATTTTGCTCTGATTGATGGAAAAAGAAGGAAACAGGGGCATGGAGACATTCTCGGAGGTGTGGGAGGAGGTCAGCTCTGTCTGACAAATCCAGAGGTAAGAAAGATTGTTACCCGGAAAGTACTTGAGGAATTGGAAATCTATCACCCCTATGGGCTCTTTGATATTTCGGAAAATGATGTGGTGGAAAACAGTTTCTGCCAATGTGACAACTGTAGAAGGATGAAAGAGAAGGAGGGGGCCGATTCAGGGGCGCTGATAGATTTCATCAATGAAATTGCTCAGAAAGTATCTGAAGTTTATCCGGATGTCAGAATCTCCACATTAGCTTATGTTGAATCCGCGAAACCTCCGAAGCATATACGGCCCCATAAGAATGTTATTATCCGTCTGGCCAACAGATCAGGATTGTATCCTTATCCCATTGTCTATGCTCAGGAGTCAGGCGAATTCTATTCTCATTTCAAGGACTGGGTGGAAACCGGAGCCCGGTTGTTTATCTGGGAATATGCGGCCAATTATCTTTCATGGCTTTTCCCCCGTCCGAACCTTATGGTTCTCGATAATGATATTAATCTTTATGCGGAAAGCAACATTTACGGATTGTTTCTTCAGAGCAGTCATTACGGGCCCGGAGAAAATCAGGGTAGACTGAGGGCGTGGGTATATTCCAAGAAGATGTGGGATCCTTCGAGTAAGATTGGAGATCTGATCCGGGACTTCAACAGCGGCTACTATGGGGAGGCCGCGGATTATATGCAGGCATACAGTAATCTTCTGGACAGGGAATGGCATCATTTTCATAAAGCCAATGAGGGTAAGAAGAACATCTTTGAATTCAGTGATGATTTTATTGATGAGGCAGAGAGGATATTCAGGAAAGCATTTGACTCTGTTGCGGATAACCCCGACCTGTTCTCAAAGGTTGAGTTTGAATATGTGAATGTTCTTTTTTATCGGCTTCAGACTGTTAAACCGAGAGATCGGAGAGAATTACAAGAATATACCGCCGATCTATCCCTGTTCTCACGTCTGACGGAGAAATATCATATCGAATCAATTGCGGAAAATAAAATACAGGTTGCTGATCGTATTGAGGAATGGAAAGAAGAGCTTAGGAAAAATCTGAATTGATCGGCTGTGTATATGGCTTGCCTCTAATACTGTCTTGAATCCTGATAAATACAATTGCTTGACATATGGTAAAGCCCGTGTAAACATCTGCAGGGATAAACTATGGGCAGAGTAACAATCAGCAGTGTCGCAGAACTTGCGAAAGTGGATCTTTCCACTGTATCCAGAGTTCTGAACCAGTCATTTGATAATCATAAATACGCTCCGGCAACAATAGAACGGATAAAAAAAGCTGCAGAGGAGCTGGGATACCAACCTTCCTATGCGGCCCGGTCTCTCCGAACAGGAAAAACCATGCTGCTGGGAGTTGTTGTTGCAGATATCGGGAATCCCTTTTTCAGCGAATTGGCATCCCAGCTCGGTAATTCCATCGACAAGTACGGATATCGGATGGTTATCTCAAGTACTAATGAGAATCCGAAAAGGCAACGGGAACATATCGACAGTATGTTGGCGTATCGGGTAGATGGTCTTATTGTCGCACCCTGTGGCCCAGATGGGCTGAGTAAAGTACGCAGGGCCGGAGTTCCCATTGTCACCATCGACCGTCCTCTGCCTGATTCGGAGTTTCCTTTTGTCGGTATTGATAATACGGCGGCGGGAAAACTTCTTGCTGAAAAGCTTTCCGGCTGCGGATATTCGAGGGTAGGAGTCGTGGTCCCTGAAGGTAAAACGGATATCACGCTGCAGGACCGGTTGCAGGGCCTGAGCTCCGGACTGAATAAGGATGATATTGGTATCGCATGGATAATCAGGGTTCCTTCAACCTCTGATATGAGGGATGAGGTCCGGATTGCTGTAGGGCGGAAATTGAAAGAAGTCGATTCCATGCCGGATGCCATAGTGGGAATGACAAACGTATGTACTCTCGGGATTCTGCAAGCCCTTGAAGACCTTGATTTCGGCTGGAGTAACTCTCTGGGGCTTGCAGGGATTGATGATTTTGCTGCAGCTTCTCTTGTTCGCCCTGCAGTATCGGTTGTCAGCCAGCCTTTGTCTCGAATAGCTTCAGAGGCCTCTGCACTTCTTTTCAATCATATGAAAAGTGATGATGGTAGAAAACAGCATGAAAGTATTCTGGTTGATCCGGAATGGATTGAGCGAAAATCTCTACCCTGTGTGAGTCAAGTGGAATAAACGTTTCTACGAGCGGGATTTTTTCAGGTTGTGTTGACCGATAAACAACTTGACGTTGGTTATATCCTATGATACAAACAATTGTATTAGTCTGGAATTGTCCACCGATCAATTCCAGATTTGTTGATGATGAAAATCGAATGAAAATCTAATGGAGAGGTTTGCGTATGAAAAAGGTGTTGATTGTTCTCGGTCTGGTGATGCTGGCATGTATGCCGGTTTTTGCAACAGGTAGTTCAGAAGCGGAAAGCGCATCGTCAGATGTCGGGACAGCAGAGGCTGCGGTTGACTACAACGAGACAGGAATTCTGAAGCTTGACTGGCACAGCGGTGTCGGAACTGACAGTCTTTTTGAGTGTCCCTGGGTAAGTGAGCAGAGTCTCTATGCGGCGATGGTTTTCGATACTCTGATTCAGAACAATAATCAGGGAACCGCTCAGCTGCCGAGGCTGGCAACCGAATGGGATATTTCCTCTGATGGTAAAACATATACCTTCACTATTACTGATAAAGCGAAGTGGCACGATGGTGAGCCGCTGACTGTTTCTGACATTGTTTTCAGTTACAACGCCGTTCTTAAACTGGCAAAAACATCCAAAAAAGGTAATTACAGCAGTCTTGTGGGAGCTCAGGCCGTTATTGATGGAGAGGCTGACAGTATCAGCGGTATCACTTCTACGGACAGCACCATCACCTTTCAACTGATAGGACCGGATAATACTGTTTTATCAGGGCTGTTTTCCAGTGTCCCCATTCTTCCTGAGCATTTACTGAAAGAGGCGGATCCTGCATTACTGGCCAGTAACGAGACTTTCTGGACCAGGCCGGTGGGATCGGGTCTCTACAAATTGAATGAAGTTTCCTTTCCGAATTACTTCACCCTGGTGAGGAATGATGATTATTTCGGTGATAAGGCAAAGATTAAGAATGTTCTGTTCACGAGCCATGAAGTAGGTGGAACAGAGGCACTGATTGCTGATGTGATTGCCGGTAATATCGACTATGCCTACGGAAATGCCGTCAACGATATAAATACAGCTGAGAATGTTATCGCAAATAATCCGGATATTAAAATGGAGTTCTTCCCCGGTGGATATATGCGGAAATTTCAGTTTAATCTGGTTGGATCCCAGGATGGAAAATACAACGATGACATGCTGAAACAGGAAGTCCGTCAGGCTTTCGGTCTGATTATGGATATGGACAGTTTCGCCAGCTTCTATCCCGGACAGGGCCTTGTTCTTACTACTTTCGTCAACCCGAAGCTCAATGCCTATAATACTGATATTCCTCTGTGGAAGCGTGATGTTGCCAAAGCGAAAACCATGCTTGAAGCTGCGGATTTTGATTTCAGCCGCCCTGTGAGAATCCTTTATTATTACGGTGATCAGACCACAAAGGATCTGATGGATGTTCTGGTTCAGAACTTTGCGGAAGTCGGGATTACGGCTGAGCCTTTCCTGGCAACAGGGGATCTGGCAGCTATTATTTATGAAGTTAAAAATTATGATATGATTTATCTCGGTGGTGGGGGTTCGCATCCCATCCTTCAGTATGGAATGCTCGTTCCCGGTGGTGGAAATGACAAGATTCTTGGACAGGTGGAGTACCGCAGTATTTTCAGAACACTGATGGATCAGTTCAAATCAACCAACGATCCGGCAGAGAAAAAGGAAATCGGCGATAAGATTCAGATGGAAGCTTACAATTACGCTGCTGTAATTCCTGCATACGGCCTGAATGAAATTGTTCTCTACAATGCAGCAAAATTGAAAGTGGATGAACAGATCTTTGACGGTCTCCCGGTTAACAATTATCATTTTGCCAATTGGGAACTGATCGGAGAATAACGGAATTGTATTCGCTTTAATATATGCATGCTGTTGAAGAAGATCTGCAGCATGCATTTTTTTACCTGCAGAAATTATGGATGTAAGTCTCCAGAGGGAGAGTGCTTTTGTTAAAATATTACGGAACCAGATTTTCTTTATTGATACCGAAATTAATTCTGATATCGATAATTATCTTCATCGGGATTCAACTCAGTCCCGGGGATCCGATTACAAGTACCATATCCCCGGAAGTATATGCGAAGCTGAGTCCTGTTCAGCTGGAAGATTTAAGGGATAAGCTTGGACTGAATGACAGTATGGTGCATCAATACCTGAGGTGGTTTTCAGGGATTCTGAGAGGTGATTTCGGTTACAGTCTCGTTACCGGTGGAAAAATCAGCAAGATAATTGCAAACCGTCTTCCTGCAACCTTCGAGCTGGCGCTTTTTGCGCTTCTATTTGCAACCGTCTTCGGGCTCTCCTTCGGTGCACTCTCCGCAATCAAGAAAAATACAGTAATAGATTATGCCAATACGGTTTTCGGTATGATCGGGATCTCCGTACCGCCCTTCTTTTTCGGACTGTTTGCCATTCTGATTTTTTCCATTCATCTGAAATGGTTCCCGACAGGAGGTCGAATGGGGTATGGGGATATTACTTTCTTTGACCGGTTGAAATATCTGGTTCTGCCGGCCTTTGTTCTCGGGATATCCCTTATTGCCACTCTGATGCGGTTTACCAGAGGGTCGATGCTGGATGTGCTGTCGAAGGATTATATCAAGGTTGCAAGAAGCAAAGGTCTTTCGGAACCGAAGGTGAATCTGAAACATGGATTCAGAAATGCGCTCATTCCGATTATGGTTGTTCTTGTTATGAGAATCCCGATGCTGGTCGGAGGTACTGTGATAATTGAATCGGTATTCAACTATCCGGGAATGGGAAGCCTGATGGTTTCGTCTATCTCCGGTTCGGATATGCCGGTGGTGATGATCAGCACATTTGTTATGACCTCTTCAATTCTGGTTGCAAGTTTTCTCGTAGACGTCTTTGCTGCAATTATCGATCCACGGATAAGATTCGGAGCAGGAGAGGGGGCAGGTTGATGGCGGGAAATAAAGTTGTTAAATCCAGTCTGATGCGGAGGAACCATCAGAAATTTCTTTCTAATAAACTTGCAATTCTCGGTTTGGGGATTATCCTGGTTCTGGTCTTTCTATCAGCCTTTGCCCCATTGATCTGTCGTTATGATCCTGTTTACATTGATGTGACTCAGCGCCTGCAGCAGCCGTCACTGGACCATCTGCTTGGGACGGATAATGTGGGACGTGATCTGTTTGCCAGATTACTATACGGGGGCCGGGTTTCAATCTTTATCGGTATTGTCAGTGCACTTGCTTCTTCTGCTGTGGGCATTATCCTGGGATCTGTTTCCGGTTATATCGGCGGTAAAGTCGACAGTGTAATTTTGTATATCTCCGAGATATTCATGTCCTTTCCTTCAATGATACTGATACTTGTGCTGGTAGGCTTCATGGGACAGGGGATTATGAATCTCATCATTATATTTTCACTGATAGGTTGGCCGGGCACGCATCGGATTGTAAGAAGCCGGATTTTATCTCTTCGGGAAGAGCTTTTTGTGGAAAGCTGCCGGGCGAGTGGAATCAAGGGAACTTCAATAATGTTCAATCACCTGCTGCCCAACGCTCTGGGTCCGGTCATTGTAGGTATAACATTGTCTACAGGCGGGTATGTTCTGGCTGAAGCGGGACTCAGTTTCCTGGGGTTGGGTGTTGAAGCAAGTGTGCCCACCTGGGGGAATATCATCAATGCCGCGAGGAACCTGCGGATAATGCAGAACTATCCGACATTATGGATTGCTCCAGGTGTTGCCATTTCTTTGTTTTCTCTGGGAATCAATTTCCTTGGAGATGGCTTGAGAGATGTTTTCGACCCGGAGCAGTAGGGATGAAATTTTGAATAATAAAATTGTGCTGAAAGTTGAGAATCTACAAACAAAATTCAAGGTTGGAAAGCGTACTGTTCATGCCGTGAATGATGTCAGTTTTGAGTTGAAGAAAGGAACGATGCTCGGAATTGTCGGGGAATCAGGGTGCGGGAAAAGTGTTACGGCTCATTCGATAATTCAGCTTCTGCCCAAGGCCGGTTACATCAGTAATGGTACGGTCCGTTATTATGATAACAATGACCGGGAATATATATTGAGTGACTATGACCGGAACAGTAAAGAAATCCGGGCTGTCAGAGGTGAAGAGATTGCTATGATTTTTCAGGATCCTCTGGCTTCTCTTGATCCTGTGTATAGAATCGGTCCACAGATTGCAGAAAACCTTCTTGAGCATGAGAAGCTTTCAAAGAAGGAAGCTTTCCACCGGGTTGTTTCAATGCTGGCGGAATTGGGTTTTTCCAGGCCGGAAGAGCGTTATTATGATTATCCCCATAACTTTTCAGGCGGTATGAAACAGCGGGTGATGATTGCTATTGCGATGATCTGTAACCCGAGTATCCTTATAGCGGATGAACCCACCACCGCTCTGGATGTGACAATACAGGCACAGATCCTTTCATTAATGAAAAAACTCCAGGAAACTCACAATACCTCAACCATACTGATTACACATAATATGGGAATTATCGCCGAAACCTGTGATGAGGTGGCTGTTATCTACATGGGGCGCATCGTGGAGTTCGGAACGGTTGAGCAGGTGTTCAACACTCCTTTACATCCCTATACGAAAGCTTTATTGAAGTCAGTACCTGTTTTAAGTTCAGGCCCGAGAGAAAAACTGGCATACATACCCGGTGCAACTCCGGATGGTTCGGAAGTCTTCACCGGATGCGCTTTTGAGGCCCGGTGTGAATTCGCCATTCCGGTCTGCAAAAATAAACTTCCCGTGGAAAAAACATTTGATAAAACTCACCGGGTTCAATGCTGGCTGTATGAAAAAGGTAGTGAGAATGGTTGAAAGCAGAACTGCGCTGGAGTTGAAATCTCTTAAAAAGTATTATCCGGTTACAAAAGGAATTTTCAAGAAGGTAACTGGATATGTAAAGGCTGTTGATGGAGTGGATCTGAAAATAGCCGAAGGTGAAACTCTGGGAATCGTCGGTGAATCCGGCTGTGGGAAAACAACTCTCGGGAAGTGCCTTGTACGTCTGCATAATCCGGATTCGGGAGAACTGCAGATACACCGGGAAGAAATCGGCATGGTTGATTTTCTTTCCATGAATAAATCCGAAACATTTAAAATGAGACGGCATATTCAGATGGTATTTCAGGACCCTTTCTCCTCCCTGAACCCGATGAAAACAATATTGCAGAGTTTTGATGAGCCTTTGAGAATACATGGGTTCGGAAACCGTAAGGAACGGAAAGAGATTATTGCAAGAACACTGAAAGCCGTGAATCTGCAGCCGGATTATATGTATCGTTATCCCCATGAGTTTTCAGGGGGGCAGTGTCAGAGAATCAGCATAGGGCGGGCATTGAGCCTGAACCCTAAAATCATTGTGGCCGATGAACCGGTATCATCTCTGGATGTCTCTATCCAGGCTCAGATTCTGAATCTTCTGAAAGATCTGCAGGATGAATATAACCTGACATATATTTTTATTGCTCATGATCTCAGTGTTGTACAGTACATGAGTAACCGTATTGCGGTGATGTATCTGGGGAAGGTTGTTGAGCTGATTGATGCGGGGAATCTATATGATAATTCCCGGCATCCTTACACTGAAGCTTTGCTATCTGCGGTACCAGTTCCTGTTCTCGGTCAGAAAAAGAACAGGATAATTCTATCCGGGGATGTCCCGTCGCCGATCAACCCGCCGGCAGGATGTCATTTTCATCCCAGATGTCCGAAGTGCATGGATATCTGCAGGGTGGTGGAACCTGAACTGAAGCCTCTGGAAGGGAGTACCGACCATCTTGTCTCTTGTCATCTGATTCAAGATGCTCAGTAAATGAAATATGAAACACAAAGAGTGGGTTACCGAAGGTTTTGAAGATTTCAGAGCAGGGATATTCGGAAATGGTGGTCAGAATCTGTATGTTTCAAGGAAAGGAATTCTTCAGAGAATCCATCAGACAGATATCAACCGTAACGGTTTTATCGATCTGGTTTTCTGCAATTCCCAGAATCATGAAGAGAATGAGCCGGTTTATATTTATCCGGATCCCCTCGGTCAGCCGGATCTGGTTGAAGAACTTGATGTCGGAGGAACAGTCTGCGGTACTGTCGCCGATCTGACAGGGGATGGATTTGAGGATCTGGTAGTCGGGTGTAACTGGGATGGAGAGAATCAGGTTCTGAATGCTTCCATTTTCTTTAATTCTGAAGAGGGATTATCCCAGAAATATCAGGTTTTTCTCCCGGCTCCGAAAGTCCGTTCTGTTGCTGCAGGCGATTTCAATGGAAACGGCAGAAAGGATCTGGCTTTTCTGACAAAGAGGGAAGGTGTTAAAATCTTCTATCAGAAACCGGATGGATTCCACTATTATGATTTCTTCCAGTATGAAGGAATAACGGCTGTTCAGGTCTGCGCTGTGGATCTGACCGGCGACGGCTGTGACGATCTGATTTTCCGGCGGGAGGATGGAAGCTGTTTCCAACTGCTTTCCAATGGAAGTGACGGGATTACTCCTGATTCCCCGGTAATTGAGTTTCTTGATCCTGATCCGGAGTTTCTTCCTGTTGTCAGAAACAAGGAAGACTATACCCAGTCTGTGGATGAACCTTTTCCTCAGATATCCACAGTTGTAATCAATGATATCGAATATCTGTTTATCAGTCGGAATAAGAAAGCACTGCTTTATCCGATTCTGAGAGATGGTGAGATTTTATCTTCGGAGGCCGATCTGGTTTTCCGATGTGAAAATGCCATGGCCGTCCGTGCAGGAGATCTGACCGGGGACGGGAATATCGATCTGGTATTCGCCTGCAGGGATAAAACCCGGGGACGGGAGCATTCCTGCATTTATTATGGATCGGAAGCGGGTTTTTCTGAAGACCGGAAACGTGTTCTGGAAACATACCATGCCTGTGATGTTGTTCTGGAGGATTTTTCCGGTAATGGTTTTTTGGACGTTGTTATCGGGCAGGCTCATACCGAACGTTCCTACACTGCAGAAGTTCTGATTTTCAGGAATAATGAAGGTAATCTGGATTTAGATAATCCGGTCAGATTGCCGGCTCATGATGCCAACAGGATTTTCTCAGTAAAAAACGGGAAGGACCGGAAACCTGCACTGATAACGGTTAATGCCCGGAGCGGAAGTCTGATCGGGGATGCCGATGCATATATTTATTTCGGTTCTGCCGCCGGATTTTCTTCCGCAAACAGGCAGGATCTGCCTGCCTGGGGTGTTACGGACATGGTCTGCTGCGACCTGACGGATAACGGCTTTCCGGATCTGGTATTTGCCAATGCCTCTGAACTTTCTCCCTGGCTGGATCCGGGTTCTTATATCTACCACAACGGGGTAGATGGAATTGTTTCCGGGAAACCGGATGAAATTCTGAATACCACCAGGGCACATGGAGTTGTGTGCGGAGATCTGAATCACAACGGCTATCTCGATCTTGTTCTGGGAGGTTTTGACAATCCTTATCTCAAGGTGTTCTACGGATCTGCGCAGGGGTTTTCCGAGGAAAATTCAAAGTTGATAAAAATGGAATATGAAGGCAGGGAATATAAGGAAGTGCGGTTCCTTGCTCTGGCGGATTTAAACAACGATGGGTATCTCGATCTGATTCTTCCCCAGATAGCCAGTGAAGAGAGTTTTGTTCTTTTCGGTGGTCCGGAGGGTTTCAGTTTTGATAACTGTCAGAAATTCAATATCAGACATGCCTGCAATGCCAAGGTGGCGGATCTGAACGGAAATGGTTATCCGGACCTTATCTTCGGCGGCCATACACCGTCAACCTCCGGACCGCATGATTCCTTTACGGGAATTTACTGGGGAAGTGTTGACGGATTCAAAGAGGAACGCCGTTCAAGTATTCCCTGTAATGCTGTCAATTCCATGGCGGTTGCCGACTTCAATAATAACGGGCAGCTGGATCTTTTTATCGGTGCGTATGAAGACGGCCGATACCGGGATATCGATTCCCATATCTACTGGAATCAGGATGGGGTTTTCAAACCGGGAAACAGAACGCCTCTGCGCACTCATGCAGTCTCCGGAAACGTTGCCGCGGATTTTACCGAGCGGGGCTGGATCGATCTGGCTGTCGCCAATCATAAAGTTTTCAGCAGGCATATTTCATATTCAACAATCTGGCGGAATGGACCTGAAGGATTTCAGGAGAAGAATACCTTGAACCTTCCGAGTATGGGTATTCACGGTATGGGCAACGTTGATATCGGGAACATTCTGGATCGTTCTCCTGATGAATATTATATCTCTGTACCCCATGAATCGGATGGAAAGATATTCAGTATCAGCTGGGAAGGAGAAATCCCTGCTAAAACCTGGGTGAAGGCCCAGCTGAGAACCGCTGATACCAGGGAAACTCTGGAGAAGAGTCCTTGGATGGGACCAGCGGGTAATGACACATGGTTTTCAAATGATCAGAGGGTGGACAGTTATTATTTTTCCGGAAAATGGAAGCAATACAAGCTTAAAATCGGTGCATTCAATTCCCTGAACACCCCCCGGATAAAACGGGTGGTTATGCATTATTTATAGACTTTCCCTGAGAAACTCAAATGCCGTATCAAGCATCTCCATGGTTATCTCATGGTTGTTTTCCGGTTCCTCATAAAGGGTGAGACAGTCAGTTGCTCCGATTCTGTTCTGTCTGTTCCGGATGGATTGAACAAAACTTCTGTACATGGGTTCCGGGGTTCCTTTATCGGCGCCGCCCCAGGCCATAAAGATTTTACGGGGTGGTATGAGAGAAACCACCTGGTCCCAGTCAATACCTGCCTGCATCATTCCCGGAATGAAGTGGTAGAAGCAGTGGTAGAGGCGGTAGCGGTAGAATTGATGTCTGAGGGTGAGGAAGCTGAATAAACAGGCTGCCGCTTCAACCTTTTGATTTGCCGCTGCCAGAATGTATGCCTGGGTGCTTCCTCCCGACCATCCGATTACCCCGGTGGTTTCTGCACCCAGAGTCTTCAATACTTCAATTGCTCTGGAATTATCCCAGACTGATTTCCACGCCAGGCTTCTTCCTTTTGAGGTGAGTTCGTTCTGAATATTCACCTCATCGGGGAAATGCGAAGTCGATCCCCATTCTGTCTGACGATACCGTTGAAGTTCTCTTCTTCCCTTATTTCAATATCCAGAGGTACAGAGGGTTGCTTGAAATCGCCGAGGAGCTGCCTGAAACGTTGTTCAATCTCGTTATCGGATAGCTTCTCAGGATAATCTTCCGGGCAGTTTCTCAGGTTCTCAGATTCATTTTCTCTGAAATCATCATCCATTCAACATGCTTTCCAGGGAAGCGATTTTTGTCTGTATCAAAGCCGGAGTGAACATATAGTCCTGGACTTCCGAATGGAATCCCAGGCGCTTATCCCCGGACACTATCGGTAATACTTCTCTGAGATTCTCCAGTTCGTCCTGAGCAATCTTCAGGAATTCGGCAGAATCTGATTTTCTCCAGCGGCGGTTCAATCTGTAAGCCTGATAAGTATTCCGGCCGCTTCTGAAAATATGAAAGCAGGCCCGGGCAGTATTTATCTCTTTCGTTTTCTCAGGGCTGTCAATACCGTTCAGACCCGCTTCAAGAAGCGGCAGACCTTTTTCCCACTGTCCGGTAAGTGAGTCGAGTCCTGATATCACTTCCCCGAGGGTATATTCAGTAATTGACTTTTCCAGATTATCTCCCCGTTTGTCCATAAGCCAGGAACGTCCTGTATCTGCGCTGCTGACTTTCTGATGAACAAGAGGATAGGCCAATACATAATTCAGCGGGCCGCTGTAAAGAAAGGAAGTTCCAAAAGGATAGGAATCCATTGCGGATTCAAAACTTTTCCAGGCCTGAAGAACCTGGTCTGTCCGGCACCCGGGAAAATAACTCTGGGCAAACAATTCAAGGGCCCCCTGTTTTTCAGGCAGAGCAGACTCCTTCATGAAATAATTGAAGGCGCTGGTGTTGATGCTGATCATATTCCCGAAATTCCAGCATGCCAGAAAATCTGTTACTCCGTTCTGCCTCAATGCCCGGGCTTTATTGTAGAGATTGCCGATCAGG
>Ga0256913_10000883_pt1 | contig 15538 bp, 13 predicted proteins | sample Axial_MatmetaG_FD_185970 | JGI IMG/M metagenome (GOLD analysis project Ga0256913, IMG submission 185970) | Deep-sea worm associated microbial mat communities from Axial Seamount, Juan de Fuca Ridge, Pacific Ocean - Axial_Mat | ecosystem: Environmental > Aquatic > Marine > Oceanic > Microbial...
AGATCCAAAAACCTGCTACCTATTTGTATTAGAGCCCCCCACCAAATTCACAAAATCGACCTTAAAGGTGCAACACGACAGGGTTGAAGTTGCATCCATCACCGACTTGCACACCGGCAACCCCCTCCCCTTCCGCATGAACGGTGCCATCGAAATCACCATTAACGACTGGTCGGATCTGGAAAGATTTGGTGCAAAAGGCATCGTTATTCATCTCAAATAAAAATTGCCGCCAGTAGGATAATTCTTCTGTCCCATCGCATTTTTTCAGCGATGCGGCAATGACCTTTCAGGGATATACAGGACAGAAACGTCGAATCCTTTACTTTTGAAAGAACCGAATGAACCTAAAAGCCGCCCTGTCTTGAAAGCTGAAGAGAAATGGAGTACCCTTTCGTTTGTTTTTTCATTATTGCAAAGAACGCTTTCTAGTTAATTCGCTTAAATGTGCTATTTTTGACCTCATAAGTAGTGGTTTTGTGAATAAATTGCCTTTTTGTTTGTAACTAACTCAAATATAGTTATTTCAGAACTCCTGACCTGGTTTCTATTAATCAGGTGTTTATAAAGACTGTAACGTAAAAAGGTAAGTCACATTTTTAAGAAAAGAAATGATATTGTAGTCCTGGAATAAAACAAAATCGCGGATATGAAGAAATATACGTTTTCAATAAAAAAGAAGTTTGGGATATGACAAAATGATTCTTAACTTGTTTGTTTTTATGAATATTTTACGTAACACCTCACCCCCTAAATCCCCCTCTCCTGGCAGGAGAGGGGGACTACGAAAAGATTAAAATTATTTCTGTGTTACATGTGGGGTGAGGTGAAAACAGATTTGATGTTTTGCTTTTCAGTCATTTTTAACCAATGAATCTTCTCAGAGATAATAAATATCCGGGCCCCAGATTTGCAATATCCTGTGAAATCGCGACATTGATTTTTGTAGTGGGTCAGGAGTTCTGAATTTAAACTCATTTTTACCACTACTTATTAAATTTTAATCTCTTGATATATCAACACTTTTCGACGTGGGAAACTTTAGTAAGTGTATCTGCTCGCTTTCTCTAAAGTCTTCCATGCTATTTCAGGAGTAAGGCCGTTACCTGTATCGTTTCCGTTACTGTTATCGAGATAAAATGTGTTACCACCTTCAGCATCTACAATTATCTCATATTCATTGTTATTGCATTTGGTAAAAAGGATCGTAAAAAGTATGATAAAAAAAAATGTATGGCATAAAACTTTTATATAGTTTTTAAATGTAAAAAAAATAAGTAGATGAATAGTGCATCAAGTTGAAAGTTTATATTTTTATGAAATCAATTCATTCCTTAATAACATAACTGATATGAACATCTCAAAACAAATCTTCAAAATATTTCTATCTGTAGTCATAGTTTTTTTATTTAGTTTCTGCAGTAGTAAACACAAAAAACCGGAATATGGCAAAAGCCATGGTATGGTAGTTTCTGCTCATCCCGAAGCTTCAAAGATCGGGGCAGACATTCTGAAAAAGGGTGGTAATGCTGTTGATGCCGCATGTGCCGTACAGTTTGCTCTGGCAGTTTCATATCCTGTAGCAGGGAACATCGGAGGAGGCGGATTCATGGTGATTAGGATGGATGATGGCAAAAATTACACACTTGATTACAGGGAAAAGGCTCCGCTGAAAGCAAACAGGAATATGTATCTTGATGATAAAGGAGAGGCGATACCGGGATTGAGCCTGGACAGCCATCTTGCTGTCGGCGTGCCGGGAACTGTTGACGGGATGCTGAAGGCGCATAAAAGATTTGGCAGACTAAGTTTTAAAGATGTAATTCAACCGTCAATCGATCTTGCTAAAAAAGGTTTTCCGGTTACAAAAAAACAGGCAGTCAGGCTTAACTCATACAAACAGGCTTTCTTGAAAATGAATGGTTTCAACACTGAGTTTGTTAAAAAAGGAGCCTGGAAAGAGGGAGACATCCTGAAGCAGACTGAACTTGCCCATACACTCGAACTGATCAGGGACAAAGGGCATGACGGTTTCTACAAAGGGGAGATAGCAAAGGCGCTGACAGAGCAAATGAAGAAGCATGGCGGTCTGATCACACAAGAAGACCTCGATGAGTACAAGTCGGTGTGGAGAGAACCAATAACAGGGAATTACAAAAACTTTAAGGTCATTTCGATGCCTCCTCCTTCGAGCGGTGGAATTGCACTGATGCAATTACTAGGCATGACAGAACCTTATCCGATCAAAGAGTGGGGATGGCATGATGTAAGGACTGTTCATTTGATGGTGGAGGCTGAACGGCGTGTTTATGCCGACAGGGCAGAGTTTCTTGGTGATCCCGGTTTTTACAAAGTACCTGTCAAAGGCCTTTTGGATAAAAAGTACCTGGAAGAGCGGATGAGAAACTATAATCACGCCAAAGCAACACTTTCTTCAGAGGTAGGTCATGGAAATCCTTATCGTTACGAAAGTGAAGAGACAACACACTACTCCGTGGTTGACGCCACAGGAAATGCAGTTGCTGTAACCACCACCTTAAACAGAGGGTATGGATGTAAGGCCGTGGTTGAAGGAGCAGGATTTTTACTGAACAACGAAATGGATGATTTCAGCGTAAAGCCCGGTGTACCCAACTCGTATGGTTTGGTAGGTGGTGAGGCCAACTCTATTCAGCCGGGTAAAAGGATGCTCAGCTCAATGACCCCGACCATTGTTGAGAAAAATGGGGAACTGTATATGGTTGTGGGCAGCCCCGGCGGCTCAACAATTATCACTTCGGTATTTCAAACGATCCTCAATGTGGTTGAACACGGCATGAACATGCAGGAAGCTGTAACTGCATCACGTTTTCACTCTCAATGGCTGCCCGATGTGGTTTATTACGAAAAGGGCGGTTTCCCTGAAAGCCTGAAGGTAAAGCTTGAAAATATGGGTCATGATCTGAAAGAGAGATCAACTATAGGCCGTGTTGATGCCATTCTTCGTCTTCCTGACGGTTCTTTGCAAGGCGGTGCCGATCCGCGTGGTGATGATGCAGCGACAGGGTATTGAAAGAGTGAGATTCTTTGAGACATTTGAAATCCTGCAGTTAATCCATCACCATCGTAATATTCACAGACTATCTTACCCCGAATAAAAACATTTGGAATTGATTTAATGGCTTTTGCAATTAATTCTATCAATACACACTCGACCAGCATGTTGATATCTTGTTGATAATCCCCCTGGAACTTTACTTAACTCCTGTAATAATCCACCTGCCCTGCTAGGAACCATATCCGCATGTACGAACGAAGAAAGACAAAGATCTGCTGGACAATAAGAATGAAAAAGATCGTCCAGCCTGATGTTGCATTCAGATCAAGCTTCCAATAAAATATAATTAGCAGAATCGGAATTATTGAAAGTAGAATTGTCAGCGTGTATGCCCCGAAAAATTTTCTGCTGACAAACTTTGTAGCATTCCATAATGAACCTAACACCTTTCGGGTATCTTCAGCCACAATGATAATTTTAGTATAATTATTTATTGTGAAAAGATAGATCAGCATCAGGAAATGAATAATGAAAAATGGAAGAAGAGTAAAAAACATCTTCTTTTCATTGAACGAACCCTCTTCACTAAATTTTATCATTATTGCAAAAGGTACCCAAACTAAAGCAGCAAAGAGCAACTGAATAAAAATGAAATATAATTTAAGTTTCAGGAATCTCCAGAAATACCTGCTCCCTCCGGAAACAAATGAAGCCAAATTACTTTTAGTATCTTTATTGGTCAAAATAAATAGTGTACCTGCAGTAATAAAAAGACTTACAAACAAATAAAAGACCACAAGCCAGACTGCCTGAACCTGCGAGGCACTTATCCTGTCACCTTCAAATCTCATGAGTTCCGTATAAGCGGTATAATCAAATCCGCTCAACAGTTTGCCGGGAGAAATGAAATCATCAATTGCTTTTCGGAAAGCAGACCAATAGGACAATGCGATCAGGAGAACAGGAATAAGGACAAACAGATAAACGATAGTTATCAGGTGCACATTTCTGAATGTGTTACTAAATCCGTTTTTATATGATGTTAAGATCTTCATTTTTATTTTTTTTTGAATCAGGCAAAGAATATTATTGTTTGAATGATATTTTGTAATAAGAACAGGAAGCTTGTCATATTTTTCCAGGCTACACTTTTCCTGGGTTCAGTGGTTTTTCCGTTATTCATAAAATTGATATCAATTTTTATTTTTTCTTCAGGGTCGACTTTTGCCCACAATATTTTTTCCGGTCGTTCATAACTGAATCCTTTCGTACGTGACCTACCATCCCATTTCTCGACAACTTCGTCTCCATTGTCAAAATGTATCAGGACCTCTTCGGGCATAATTACTTCACCCAACCTGTAAACGATCACTTTCGAACTATACAATCTTTCTCCGTTTGCCGAAGTGTCAGATTCAGCGATGATACTGTCTAAAATACCCTGTGGTTTTCTTACTCTTTTATTCTTGATGACTGCAAGTTTGTAATCGCAAACATCAGAACCGTACAGCACCTCATCGAAGAACCAATCCATATTTTCACCGAACTCATCACCGTGTCTTTTCTTAACCACTTCGTTCACAATAGCAATAAAATCATTTGCACACGGATGTTTGAATTTCCAACGTTCAAAATATGTTTTCATGATCTCATCCATGGTTTCGTCACCTACAAGCCCCTGTAGTGTCATCATCCATGTTGCAGTCTTATTGTACGACATCAGGCTGTAACCTCCGGCAGGGTATTGCCAGGCATAACGGTACACTTCAGCTACTTTAGGATTGGGCATTGTGGTATATCCTGTACGCTGCATCTCGCCGTCACCGAAATGGAATCTTTTAAAACTTATAAATGATGTCTTTTCACCATAAAAATGATCCATGATACGGCCCTCGAACCAGGTGTTAAACCCTTCATCCATCCATGCTTCTTCAAACTCATTCGTTGCAAGAAGCCCCATAAAATAGTTGTGTCCGAACTCATGAATAGTAACCATCTCTATCAGCCTCACCTCATCAGGGATACCCCAGAAGCTTCCTGCGGTGATGAATGTAGGATACTCCATTCCTCCTGCGCCTGATGCAGCTATTGGCGGATCTACAACCGTTATTGTCGAATACGGGTATTTCCCGAGATGCTCATTGAAATATTCAAGCGCTTCTTTCACCGATCTGGTGTGCCTTTCGGCAAGGTAAGCATGTTCAGGCTGAAGAAGTATTTTTATCTTAACATCCTTCCATGTGTCCTCTACAACTTCGAAAAGAGGAGAGGCGGTCCAGGCAAAATCCACAACATCATTGGCAATGTATCTGTAAGTAATTGTTCCGTCGCCATTGTCTTTATCGCTTGCAAGGGCCCCTACTGCACCTACAACATAATCCTGAGGTACAGTAATGTTAACATCGTACTTGCTGAAATTTGCATAGAATTCCGAATGAGCATGATACTGATGACAGTTCCACTGTCCTTTTTTAGCATATCTCATACCTGCCGGCTCATACACTCCCGGCTTAGGGAACCATTGCGCAACAAGAAAGAAGTTATTATTGAAGCCACTGCGTGCAAACACTTTCGGCAGCTTCGAAATAAAATCGATCTTCAGAACTATTGAATCATAAGGAAGAACGGGTTTGTCAAGCGTAACTTCAACAACGGACCTGTCATTAACATTATCATCATCAGGATGAATGAATCTCATACGCGGCACAAGGTCTTCCCCTTGTTCATTCTCCATTTTTCCTATGTCAATCCAACCCCAGCTTAAAGTATCACTCTTATCTATCCTCTGCCCCCGAAGCTGCCCCCCTGACTCTTTAATAAAAGTAGATTCCGTATTCTTGAATGCATTAAGGTACATGTGGAACTGCAAAGTTGAAACAGTGTCTTCTGAAGGATTCTTCCATGTAAGTACCATTTTCCCGTTTACGATCTTTGTTTCCGGATCAAGTTTAGCATCGATCCTGTAGGTGGTATAGCGCGGGCTCAGCTTTTTAGGGAATGCCTGAAGTGAAGGTAACAGGGCAAAAACGATCATCATTGTCCTGTACAAAATGGATCTTGATCTTTTCATTTTGTATGGTTTAATATTGTTAAGGTGTCATAAGGTTTTCCACTTTTGTGAAAACTTAAGATAAAGTTAAATGTTTTTACGGGGTCGACAAATTTACCCGGCAGAATATCCGGGGTATCCTTAAAAAACCTAATAACAAACTCCTGGCATTCGGGAAATATCCAGGGGTATCGTTTTTAACTGGTCATTGCTTTCCGGTAAGTGTTAATGAAATTAATAGAGGACAAAAGAAGATCCCTCGTACTTGCCTGGATCTCAAGATATAAAAGTCCGGATCTGGCAGTCCCTTTTCTGTTCTTCGTTCTTTTGATCTGGATAAGCCTGAGTTCTCCGATATGTGAAATGATCAGTTGTTGTTTGCTTATCAATTCAGGTATCGAATTAAAACGTTTCTCCTTGATTATGTGAATCATAAAATTAAAGAATGAAGATACCTCATCGGCAAGATCATGCATTTCTTTTCTTTGCGAGCCGATAAAACGGTATCCCTTCCTGGAGTTTGTTTTTTTTAAAGACCCGCCAATAAAAGTAAGATTTTTCAACATCCCGGTAATGTGATCAAAAGACTGTATGAGTAGGTTTCCATAATCGATGCGTGATTCGGGCAGATCGATCAAAGCTTCGAACAAGCCTGATTTTAACCGTTCAGCTCTTTCATGCAGTAGATTTGCATCTTTAGCAACCTTAACAGAACTGTTCTTGTCCTCTTCGAGGAATGATTGCACAGCAAGAAAGTATATTTTCGAACATTCAAGCAATAAATACCTGAAATTTATATCGATATCATTTAGCATCTCATCCTGATCCATTATGTTCACATCTTCGTTTCCTGTTATCCTTTTAACGTCGTTATTCAAACCTGTAAAGAAATTTGTCTTGTACAAACGATAAAAAAGTAACAAGGTGACAGGGATCAGTATAAAAGTTTTACCAACGAAAAGTACGATCGTAAGGATAAAAGTTCCGAGAAAAGCCATTGCGGCGGTCAGAAACCATCCTCCCATTATGTAAATTGTCCCTGAAACTCTTTGTGCAGCATTTTCTTTTTTCCAGGCATTATCGGCAAGGGCAGTACCAATTGCTACCATGAACACTACGAACGTTGTGGACAACGGAAACCTGAAATATGTTCCGAACGAGATCAGCAATCCGGCAACAGTTAAAGTAACTATGGCCCTGAGATTATCGAAATAGACGATCTCACTTTGAAAATTGATCTTCAATTCGTTTAGATCATTAACATATCGTTTGTTGATGTAACTGACAACTCCTTCGGGAATTACCTTTAGAAAATTTCGTTTTATTTTCAGGAAGAGATCAACCACATAAACTGACGCCGGAAATGCCTCAAATCGTTCATATCCCGGATTCTGCCGCATAAGGAACAGCTCTGTTTCAATCACTCCTTTTGCCTTCTTTGAAAAGAAAAGAGTAAAGGCCATGATCATAGCGAAAAGACCGTAAATGATCAATTGTATAAAACTGCCGTCATATCCGGACAATGATCCTGACAAGGTTGAATAAGCAGTTTCAATACCTGCAACCGGTATCCCGACAAAATTCACAAGATCATTGGCGGCAAATGATAAGGCAAGGGCAAATGTTCCGAACAACACTACAAGTCGTGAAACATCAATCTCAAAGGTTAAACTCATAAAAAAGAACAGAAAGGTTGAACCTGCAAAAACAGTTATCAGCATTTCAGGAATGTAATTAACTGCCAACTCTTGCCAGAAAGTATCCCCTATCATCAATCCTGTAAGGGATTTTTTTAATATCATAAAAGAAATTGCCGTTATGGCCATCCCTCCAAATATCGAAAAAAGAATTTTGTTGCTGTTCCTGTATCTGAACGTGAATATCAGCCTTGTTAAAAACTGAACAGCCACACCAATGAAAAATGCTGCAATGATAGAAAGTATTATTCCCGTTAAAATAAAAAATACCACATCAGTATTTATAACACTCTGAATTATTGAATTATCAGAACTGTTAATGCCTTTTAGCATTGCAATGGCCAAAACTCCGCCTGTAAGTTCAAATACTACGGCTATGGTCGTTGAGGTCGGGAATTTGAGGGTGTTGAAAGTGTCAATAAGAATGATGTTAACCATTAGTGATGCCAGTAAAACAGAAAAGAACTCTGTCGTTCTGAGATTTTCGGTATTGATAATTCCATGATGGGCAACTTCCAGCATTCCGGCCGAAATGTATGTTCCTATAAGTATTCCCAAAGCAGAAATAAAAATGATATTTCGTCTTTTAGCCACGCCTGACCCTATGGCAGGCCCCAGAAAATTCACTGCATCGTTAGATACCCCTATGATCAGGTTCAGGATCCCGAATATTATGAGAAGAGGAATAGTAGTCCAGACAAATATCATAACCAATTGGATTGCAAAACAAAAATAGAATTCTATAAATTTTGAGTTATGAATTCTATGTTAAATAATTGTTATATTCTTCGTTTTTTGAAGATACCGTGATCTTTAGATAAAAAATAGCATAAATTTGTACAAGAAACACATCGGGTGCACGAATGAGATCATTGGAATCACAAAAAATATCGGGATTTACAACATTGGGGTTTATCTTTTTAACGCTTCTGTTTTTCTTCGTTAATTATCTCAGCCCCAATCTCTATTTCTCTCTGGCTGTTTCCATACCTTTATTCTTTGCTTTGTCATTCTTTCTGGTAAAATATTTCATCGACAGGTTCGTGTATGCCAAAATAAAGCCGATATACAAAACACTGAACAGTTTCAACGTTTCAAAAAAAGACAAAGAGATGGTCCCGGGCGATGACATCCTGAATGAGGCAAGTCAAAAAGTGGAATCATGGATGAATGACCGCACAAAAGAGATACAGCAACTGAAAAAGATGGAGAAATACAGAAAAGAATTCATCGGAAATGTTTCTCACGAGCTAAAAACACCGGTTTTCAATATTCAGGGCTACATCCTTACACTTCTCGACGGGGGGATGGACGATCCGGATATCAATAAACTATTTTTAAAACGAACGGAAAAAAGTATCGACAGAATGATATCCATAATCGAAGATCTGGAAGCTATTTCAAAACTGGAATCGGGAGAGTTAAAACTTGAAAAAGAAATTATCGATCTGCGCCGGCTTGTTGAGGATGTTTTCGAGATGCAAGAGATGAGGGCCAGAGAGAAGAAGATAACTTTACGTTCCGGAGAAGACCTCAATAAACCTGTTTATGTCAATATCGACAAACAAAGGATACATCAGGTCCTTAGTAATCTGGTAGTTAATTCCATTAATTACGGAAAGAAAAAAGGCGAGACAGTTGTGAATGTTTATGATATGGACAACCGTGTCCTGGTAGAAGTTAAGGATGACGGAATAGGGATCAGTGAAAAGCACCTGCCACGTATCTTCGAACGTTTTTACAGGGTAGATAAAAGCCGGAGCCGTGAACAAGGCGGCACGGGTTTGGGATTGTCGATTGTGAAACACATTATTGAAGCACACGGACAATCGATAAATGTGAGCAGTGAACAGGGCAAAGGTACCTCGTTCACATTTACACTGGAAAAGGCAATATTGACCTGATAGTTAATAAATCACCCATGGAAGAGCATAATAAGCATAAAATACTGATAGTAGATGACGAACCTGACATCCTTGAATTTCTGGGTTACAATCTTAGAAAAGAAGGGTTCAGAGTATTTACGGCTTCAAACGGTGAAGAAGCTTTACAAAAGGCAAAGGAGATATTGCCCCACCTTATCATTCTTGATGTGATGATGCCGGAGATGGACGGCATAGAGACCTGTGACGAGTTAAGGAAAATGCCTGAGATCTCCGATACGATCATCACATTCCTGTCAGCCAGAGGTGAGGACTACACTCAGATAGCGGGGTTTGAAGCGGGAGCTGATGACTTCATTACTAAACCCGTAAAACCAAAGATATTCGTTTCAAAAGTAAAAGCATTACTTAAAAGATACAAACCGGCCGAAAGTGAAAAGGACATTGAGGATGAAGCAGCAATAACCCTTGGTGAGATTACCATCGACAAAAATAAGTACATTGTTCTAAAGAATGGAAAAGAGCTTGTATTGCCCCGTAAGGAGTTTGAATTGCTTTTCTATCTTGTATCGAAACCGGGCAAGGTATTTACACGTGAAGATATTTACGATAATGTATGGGGGAATGATATTGTAGTAGGTGACCGTACAATCGATGTTCACATACGGAAACTCAGGGAAAAACTGGGTTCAGAGCATATTCAGACAATAAAAGGAGTGGGATATAAATTCGTTGTTGAGAAATAACACTAAAACGTTGGAGTAACATCAGTTTTGCGAAACTGTGCAAAACACCTGTTTTTGCTGGCCTGATGGATTCTTCACTGCATATGTCTTTGCAAATTAAATTGACCTTTTAGGTTTAAATTCCGTCTGAAAAATTTGTCAATCATTTCATAATCATTAATTTTACAAAAGTAGTAGCAGTTTTTTCTATTGTTACAGATAACAGAAATACCTGATTTATGAGAAAGTTATACATTTTTCTGATCGCGGGTTCATTGGTTTTATCATTCAATGCCTGCAGCAAAAGCAAGAAAAAAGCTGAAAAGAAACCGGTAAAAAAGACAGTAGTTCATCAGCCGGTAGTTGACAGTGCCAGGATAGCCGACTCTTTAGCCCGTGTTGCTGCGCAACAAAAAGCTCTGGAAGAAGCTGCAGCTGCCGAAGCCGCAAAAGCAGCCCAAAAGTATTTTCTTATCGCAGGCAGTTTTCAATCGATGGAGAATGCTGAGAAATTCCAAAAAGAGCTTCAGGCGCAAGGATATGATTCGGAGGTCATTGTACGTAAGACGGGGCCTAACACCGATTTCTACAAAGTTTCTTACAAAGGCTTTGCCGACAGGGATAAAGCATTTAAGGCTTTAAAAAAAGCCAAGGTACAGCCGAATAACGAAACTGTCTGGTTACTTGTAAAAAGATAAAAAGACTTTCAAACAGTGAAAATATTTTCCATCTGCATGTCAGGTGATACTAGCATTGTGTGCATTCCCGTTTCACGGGCAGTCACAATGTTTTTTATTGCATCATCAACAAATAGTGTTTTTCCGGGATCAATTTTTTCCAGTTCAATTAATTTTCTGAAAACAGAAACATTTGGTTTGTGATCGTGTAAACGAAAAGAGTAGTAAACTTCATCAAATAGTTCCGACAGACTTTGGTGTCCGGCAGCCATACCGTCAAAATGACTTAAGTGGATGCTGTTTGTATTACTTAGAAGTATGACTTTATGTTCTTTTTTGAGCTTTTCAATGATCCTTACCCTTTCATCCGGGATACCTGTCAGCATTGCACACCAGGCTTTTTTTATCGTTCCCTCAGGCATCTCATTTCCGGCAAGAACTCTGATATTGTCGTAAAACTCTTTTTCTGTGATCTCTCCGATCTCGAGCTTCAAAAAGATATCACTGTGTAATCCGTGAGAAATAAACTCTTCAGGATCTTTAATTCCCAGTTCTTTAAATGCATTTACAGTCAAACTGAGGTCAAGGTCCACAACGACCCCGCCAAGGTCAAAAATAATAGTATCGATGGTAGTGAGATCAATCATGCAAAAAAACCTTAAAGCTGTTTGATAAATTAAATTTACTTATTACTTTTGCATCCGCTCGAAAGGGATAAGGGTTTTATTCCTTTATTCTTTCAGCAAAGATACAAAATATAATACGTAAGTATTGGTCCTATAGCTCAGTTGGTTAGAGCACCTGACTCATAATCAGGGGGTCCCTGGTTCAAGCCCAGGTGGGACCACAGAAAAAGGGAGAAAGCCGGAAGGTCTTCTCCCTTTTTCACTTTTATATAACTCGTGTTAAACTGAACAATCTTATTTGCGGTATGTAAATGAAGAGTTATGAATAGTCAGTTTTTGGGTTTTTCAGAAATCCCAGTGCTTTTTCAACAAAAACTTTGGGCTGGCTGGCGTGTAGCCAGTGACCGGCATCGGGGATTGTCATAACCTCTGAATCAGGGAAAATGTTTTTTATCACAGGCAGGTCTTTTTCTGTGATGTACTTTGATTGCCCGCCTTTGAAAAAAAGCGTGGGGACTTTGATCGTGACACTGGTATCAGGTATCCCGCCCATGATATTGCCTATGTTCTTTTCTATACTGTCGATGTTGATCCTCCAGCGGTAAGAGCTGTCATCCTGTCTTTCAATGTTCTTTAAAAGAAACATGCGCAACTGGATGTTCGGGATGTATTTTGAAAACTCTTTATCAAGCTCTTTTCTGTTTTTTGCTTTTGAAGGGTCTGTCGACCTGAGTGCACTGATAATCTTTTTGTGGGTTTTGACATTGGGCGATGAAGAATCGTATGTGCCCGGTGCAACATCAACTACAATAAGTTTTTTCACCTTTTCGGGGTGTTTTGTTGCAAACCACATTGCCGTCTTGCCTCCCATAGAGTGACCAATAATGTTCGCCTTTTTAATCTGATGTTTGTTGAAGAATTCGAGAAGATCTCCTGCCATAAGATCATAATCCATATCTACCGAATGCGGAGACCTGCCATGATTACGCTGATCGACGAGATACACCTGGAAATCTTCGGAAAGCGTACGGGCTATGCTCATCCAGTTATCACCCGAGCCGTAAAGCCCGTGCAAAATGATGAGTAGTTCACCTGTTTCACCTGTTTGTCTGTAAAAAAGCTCCAAGATGTTGGTATTTATTTTACCAATTGATCCTTGTACAAAGCAATTGTTTCTTCAAGTCCGAAGTAAAGGGCATCGCAGATAAGAGCGTGACCTATCGAAACTTCGGCAAGGAAAGGTATATGCCGGCTGAAGAATTTCAGATTGTCCAGGTTCAGGTCATGCCCGGCATTTATCTGAAGTCCCTGTTTGCGAGCCAGATCGGCAGCTTCAATGTATGGTTCGATAGCTTTTTTCGGATCGTCAGGGTACATTCTTGCATAAGGTTCGGTGTACAGTTCTACCCTGTCGGTATTTGTTGAAGTGGCATTGATGATATTTTCAGGATTCGTATCCACGAAAATAGAAGTTCTGATTCCTTCTTCTTTAAGTTGTGCAATTATTCCCTGCAGGAAAGTCTTATTTTTTATTGTATCCCAACCTGCATTCGACGTTATGGCATCAGGTGGATCAGGAACCAGTGTTACCTGGTGAGGTTTTACTTTCAGTACCAGTTCCATGAATTTTTTTGAGGGATAACCTTCTATGTTAAACTCTGTTTTTATCAGTGGTTTAAGATTGATAACATCATCATGTCTGATGTGACGTTCATCGGGACGGGGATGGACTGTTATTCCGTCTGCCCCGAAATTCTGGATATCCACTGCCACTTTTAATACATCGGGGATATTCCCTCCACGTGCATTTCTAAGTGTAGCTATTTTGTTTATATTAACACTAAGCTTGGTCATAATATCTTATTGTTTTATTAAAATCTTTGATGTAAATGTAATATGTTTTATATTTAGTGTTTAGTAGCGATGTGAATGGTGAGATATAATTTCATATTACACATTGCAAATTTACTAAGTATTTACTTAAAGACACCTATGTTAGCTAAAGATTTATTATCGGATGTTGTTCCGGCCCTTAAAACTTCAGACACAGGGCTGGATGCCCTGAACTGGATGGAGGTATTCAGGGTCTCGCATCTGCCAATAGTTAACAATGCCGAATTCTTAGGCCTGATATCGGATTCCGATATTTACGATTTCAATAAGGCAGAAGAACCTCTTGGAGCCCATGAGTTGTCGTTGATGCGTCCGTACGTATATTACTATCAGCATATTTATGATGTTATTGAAATTGCTTCGCGATTGAAACTTACTGTAATACCGGTGCTTAATGAAAACAAAGAATATATGGGTGTTGTGACCCAGAGCGACTTGCTCCATAAATTTGCCGATCTTATTGCTGCTCACACACCGGGAGGTATCGTTGAGCTGGAGTTGAATGAAAAAGATTACAGTCTTTCGGAAATATCACGAATCATTGAAGATTCGGAGGCTAAAGTGTTAAGTTTTTATGTTTCAAAAACCGATCCTGACGATAGGCTGAGCATTACCATCAAGCTTAACCGGAGCGATATTCAGCCTGTGTTAAATGCATTCGACAGGTATGGTTACCAGGTAAAGACCACATATATAGGTGAGGGGGTGAATGACATAAAAGCCCGTGAAAATTATGAGGCGTTAATGAGATATCTGAATACCTGAGTGTTCTTTACATGCTTTTTATTAAATCTTTTCTGTTTTTTTGCAAACCTTGTGAAACAGTTTAATAACTTTGTGTTATGCCAGTTGTGGTATAGATAATTAGTTTTTATAAAATCTATGGTCTCCGGTAAATTGTATATCTTAGGAGCTGTAATTAACCGTCAGGAATGAAGATAGCTATATTCGGAAAACAGTTTGGCGATGTGTTCAATGATCCGTGCATTAAACTGTTCCGTTTTCTTGAAAAAAAAGAAATCGATATAATTATTTATAAGCCGTTCTACGAGTTTTTGAAAAATGAAGTGGACATAACGCCTGAGGTGTCAGGTTTCTTTGCCGACAATCCGGAATTGACGGGCGTTGATCTCGTATTCAGTATTGGGGGTGATGGCACTTTTCTCGAAACAGTTACATACGTAAAGGATTCAGGTATTCCTATTGTGGGTATCAACAGCGGGCGTCTCGGTTTCCTGGCTGTGATATCAAAAGAGGAGATTGAGTTTGCACTTGAAGACATCATTAACGGTAAGTATAAAGAGAGAAAGTTGGATTTGCTGACAGCTTTTGCCGGAGAAGACGGGTTCGGAGAGATGAACTTTGCCCTTAATGAACTTGCAATAACGAAAATAGACAGTTCGGCAATGATAACGGTACATACCTATCTCGATGATATTTATATGAACTCCTATTGGGCCGACGGATTGATAATCTCTACATCTACGGGGTCTACTGCCTATTCACTTAGCGTCGGAGGTCCCATTCTTCATCCTGAAACAACAAACTTCATAATAACACCTATCGCACCTCACAATCTCACTGTTAGGCCCATGGTTGTGCCTAATGATCTTGAGGTTACACTAAAAATTGAAGCACGGGCAGGCAAGTTCCTTGCATCACTCGATTCACGCAGTCGTATTTTTGATGAGCATGTAATCATCAGGGTCAAGAAGGCCGGATTTAAGATCACTGTGGTTGAACTTACCGATCAGTCTTTCTATGCAACTCTGAGAAATAAACTGATGTGGGGAGTTGACAAACGAAACTAAGTGTCCCAATTTTCATCTGTTATGCAATATTTTTTCATTCGAAATGTTATTATTAATGTGTAGTTTAAACTTTTAGTTTTAATATTAAATGTTACATTTGTGGCAGCTGAAAAAAATATTGAAGTGCATAAACTGATCGA
>Ga0256913_10000884_pt1 | contig 15536 bp, 14 predicted proteins | sample Axial_MatmetaG_FD_185970 | JGI IMG/M metagenome (GOLD analysis project Ga0256913, IMG submission 185970) | Deep-sea worm associated microbial mat communities from Axial Seamount, Juan de Fuca Ridge, Pacific Ocean - Axial_Mat | ecosystem: Environmental > Aquatic > Marine > Oceanic > Microbial...
GCATTTTAATAGCGAGGTTAAGAATTTATCATGCAGACCTTGTTCCAAAATAGGATTTGACCATTGTCCCAAAAATCATTTCAAATGTATGATGAACCAGGATATAGATAAGATTATACATTTTGCCCACCAATTGCTTAAAATTTAAAATTTGTCGTTTTATACCGATTATTAATCTAATAAATATCAATATATTCTAAGAAAATAATATCTTTGAATCACAATTTTTAATCAAATAACATAAATTATGGAAATACATCAAGAAAAAACCCCTGAATTATTTAACCCTAAAGCATTAACCAAATTTATCATCATAGGAGTTGTAGCTCTGATTATATTTTTGGTTTTAAGCAATACCACATTTTTAACGATCAAACCCGGAGAAAAAGGAGTCTTATTTAAAAGATTCGGAGGCGGACTTGACAAGACACATATATACAATGAAGGATTTCATATGATAATGCCATGGAACAATATGTATATTTACGATATCAGGATCAAAGAATCTTTGGAAAAAATGGAAGTTTTATCTAAAAACGGATTAAATATCAAAATTGAATTGTCTTACAGATATTATCCACAAGCTGATAAAATCGGAGAATTACATGAAAAAATCGGAAAAAACTATCATGAATACATTATTAAACCCGAAATAAGATCTTCGACAAGGGAAGTTATCGGTAAATATCTTCCTGAAGAACTGTATTCTACAAAGAGAGAAGCTATCCAAGATGAAATTTTTGAACAAACCAAAAAAGCATTAAATGAAAAATATATTACTCTTGATGCTATTTTAATAAGAGAAGTCTCATTGCCTCAAACACTTCAAAATGCAATAGAAAACAAATTGAAACAAGAGCAAGAATCACTGGAATACGAATTCAGATTGGTAAAAGAAAGAAAAGAAGCTGAAAGAAGAATTATTGAAGCCCAAGCAAAGTCTGAAGCTAATAATATACTCAACAAAAGTTTGACTGACAAGATATTAAAAGACAAAGGAATAGAAGCTACTATTAAATTAGCTCAATCTCCTAATGCAAAAACAATAATTATCGGAGGGGGCAAAGATGGTCTTCCTTTGATATTGGGAGGAGGCAATTGATAGTAATTATATATCAATAATAGCATAAAAAAAAGCTTGTCCTCAAAAAGGACAAGCTTTTTACTTTAACTTGAAATCGATTATTTGTAAACTGATTCTTTACCGAATTTTTTAGCCAGCAAATAATAAAACATAGCTCTGTATTTATTTCTGTTTGAAGTACCCAATTGAGCGCAAACTTCTTTAACAGCAGCCATCATCTTATCAGCTGATTCTTTACAGCCAAGTTTTTTAACTAAATAATTATCAACAACTCTTTGTAATTCTGAATCATCGGAACATGATACAGTTGAAGAGTCTGCATTGTAAATTGAAGGACCGAGACCAACAGTAACTTTAGTCAAAAAACCCATATCAAAATCAATGTTCATTTTTTTAAACTCATCTGCATATTTAGCAATTAAATCATCTCTTTTGCTCATATTAATATATTTAAATGTTAACAATCAAATTTCGTACAAATTTACACTATTTTTATGAATTATAAAAAATTTTAACATTTAACATTGTAATACTGGAATAATTATATAAATCTATGGTTGATTTACGTCGAAATATTTTACTTTTTACCCATATCTTGCAATATACCGGTTGCGATTCCATCTTTTATTAAATGTTTGATTTGAGATGGAATATTAATTGCATTTTTGAAAATAGTATTCTCTAATTCCGCTCCGAAAAAATTAGTTCCTTTAAGATCAGCACCTGTGAAATCGGCTCCTTGTAGATGCGAACCTTGAAAATTGACATTGTGCAATCTGGAATAATTAAATTTCACACCTCTGAGACCTGATCCCGTAAAATCGGAAAAACACAAATCCATACTATCCAATCTGGCATTTTGCATTACTGCTCTGATGAATCTCACATTAACAGCTTTACTACCTGTAAATTCCGAGTCGATAAATTCCGTATCTTTCATAAGAGCATTTGAGAAATCACAATTTCGCAACATTGCATTATGTGCTTCCATTCCAAACATATTAGTGCCTAAAAACTTACAGTTATTGAAAGAAGCTCCTGTTCCGTAAACATGAAACATTTTAGATTGGGAAAAATCACAACTATCCATTTTTGAGAAGAAAAAACTTGTCCATCTTATATCGGAAACTCTGAAATCAGAATTACTAAAATCCCCTTCACTACAATCGGAACTTCTGAAATTCACGGCTCTGAAATCAGAATTTCTGCTAATAACTTCATGCCAATAATAATAATCCAATGTATCAAACCGGAAATCATCATTTGAAAACGGGACTTCTTTTATCCCTTTCAATGTTTTATAACCATTGTCACTCAGTGCTATTGCTTTTACATCCTCATCACTCAAGAAATTTGCCAATTTGACCAAATTAGTAGTGTCACATTTTCCCGGAAATAACTTTTCGACAGTAGATATTTGCTTTTTGCATGATGAAAAAAGCAATATCATAGAGAAGACTAATAAATAAACAAAATTTTTAATAACTACAAATTCTGTATTTATTTGTACAATAGAAGTGTGTTTTTTCATGATTCCGGAAAATTTACGGTTAACTTACTTTTTGAGCTTATATGATATTCCAAATACTATATAATATCATTTCTTTTAAAATACCTATTTCCCAAATATGCAAATAATCCTCCTAAGAAAAACGGATATAATATAGATAATACTAAAAAAGCATTTCTTCCCACAACATCCAGAACATAATAGGATGCAGGTCCCATAACGGTAAGCTTAGGATCAAAAAGAACCAATGATCCGGTTCTGAATACCTGCAGAGGATTTATCATACCCACCCAAATAACAATATCAGGATTCAAACGCATTTTCAACATCAATCCCATAAGTAACAAATCGAGGAATGCAACTAATACCAACCATAAAATAAAAGCTGTGCTTATTGCAATTTCCTGTGATTTGGCAACGACTGATATAAACATACCGATACCGAGAAAATTGAATATTAACGCAGCTAATAAAATGCTATAATAAAAAAACAAATCCCAAGGAATATCAAGATCTTTCAGGCTTCCCCATATCACTGCCACAATCAGAGCAAATAAAACAGGAACATATATCACGATAAATTTACTTACAAATTTACTCCAAAAATAGCTGGAAAAAGAAATTGGCAGTGAAAGCATATATTCCATCACATTTGATTCCCTGTCTCCTACTACAGATCTTACCGTTGTTATTAAAACATAAATTGGCAGTATCGCCATACTTACCTGCATAAATGTTACCATCAATCTGCTCAATCCCACAAAGCCGATAATTTGAGATTCTGTCACTCCGGATAAAAACATAATCGCTACAAATCCTCCAAACAATAAACTATAAGCCCAAAACCATTTTGAGCGAATATTTTGCATCAAATCCAATTCTGTCATATACAAAAATCCTTTTCCCATATTATTATTTTTTTTTCTTTTTAATCTTATCAGCAAACAAATGAACTTTTAGACTAATAGTGTCGGGAACATACATTGTTTCTTTCCCTTCGGGATCAAATTTTTGAGATAGATAATTAACCCCCCAATTTGTCCTGTCTATATTAATAATTTCCGATTCAACGATTATTCTTTCATTTTCAAAAATGATTTTACTGAAAAAGTTAATATCACGAACAACATCATGAATTTCCAATATTCCCGATACTCTATAGTAATCACTGTCTATTTTTTCAACTTCTTCTATTCTAAATTTGGAATGAGGAAAAGTTTCAACATTAAAAAAAGACAATGATTTAATAACATTGTTCAGTGTCAATCTCAATAACATATTATCAGTTATATCATCATCTTCAACAGTATTTAGATCAATAATAAAACTACCGCCAACAATCTTATCTTTTACAACTTCAATAGAACCTGTATCCAAACTTATGCATCCATAATGTTGACCACAAAACCACAATACTTCACTAGCAACCGTATCAACAACATAATTTTTTTTCAAATTATCTTTTTGTGCCTCAACCGGTATAAATCCAAATAAATATAATGCTAAAAAAGCTATTGTTCTTTTCAATTTCTTATATTTTAAAAATTCATTAGTTAGTTTTTTCCGGTTTTATTTCCTTTTTTTCACCCATACCACATTTCCCTGCCGCACATTTCATATCACTTCCTTTTTCACCACTGTGTTTCATCATTTTATGCTTTTTAATAAAGCTTTCCCTATTGGTTTTTCCTTCCTTTATTCTTTTCACGGTGGTAGCATAATCAAAATAACCGTCTTTTTTCTCTTTTACTGCTCCATATCCAAATCCCATAGGAGTCCGGTCTCCAAATCTATACCAGGCTTTTTCAATATCCAGCCACTCTCCCGTATCTGCATCTGCTATCCAAACTTTAGGTTTTTCTCCCATGCAAAATTTCTCCCAATCAGGAGTTTCTATATATTCCACATAACATCCGATATCGTCAAACCAAATTACAGTGCCTGTTTTATTGATAGCCTGAACAGCGTAATTCGGTTCTGCTATTCCCATTAGACAATTAATGCAAATATCCCTATCAAAATTAATTTTACGGGGGCTATAATCAATTTCATGTTGACATGACATTACAAATAAAACCGATAGAAAAAACAATATTTTTTTCATATATCTCATATTTTATATTTTTAAATAATTTTATCCAATACAATTTCTCCGAGATCCATTTCCACCACCCTGTTAGCCAAATTCTCCAATTCTTTTACTCTGTGACTGCTTATTATCATCAGAGAATCCTTGTCGTATTCAGTCAAATAATTGAAAAATATCTTTCTTGCTTCAGGATCCAAATTTGCTGACGGTTCATCCATAAGCAATATTTCCGGTTTTCTACCCAAAGCGAGAGCGACCAAAAGTTTTTGCTTCATACCTCCTGATAATTTCAAAAAGGGTTTTGATATATTAGCTTCGATATCCAAACCGAGATTTACACCTATTTTGATAAACTCTGACTTATCGGTATTTGACAATTTGGAAAAAAAGTCCAACATTTCCGCAACAGTCATTTTCAAGGGAGGTGGTATTTGAGGAATAAAACCAATATGTTGCATTAATTCTTCATGATAAATCCTCGGATTTTTATCCATAACAGATAGATTCCCTTCAAAAACATATTGACCTAAAATACATCTGATCAAAGTTGTTTTTCCAGCTCCATTTTGACCTATCAATGCGATCCTGTCTCCTTCATTAAAATCAATATTCAATCCTTTTAAAACCTGAACCTTATTAAAGGATTTAACCAAATCTTCAGCTGAAATCAAAGCTCTTTTTTTCACTGGCATATCTTCCATTTATATTTCTTTAAGTATTTATACTAATAATTATTACAATTTATCCAACCCTCTTATCGTATATGTCAATGCTTCCCCGGCACATATATCAACACACAATCCGCATTTAGTACAATCATTGCCTGTATAATGTATTTCCTTTGTTGCTTTTCCTTTTTTAACAAACCACAATTCATGAGGTACCAAACACACATCCTGACAATCAGTACAATATCCGCACTTATCAAGATCAAATTTGATAGTCAAAGGTGCGACAGAACCTATCATACCATAAGTAGCACCTACCGGACATACATATCTGCACCAAAATCTTTTGCTATATACTATCTCAAAAATCATAATAATAAAAATCCAAATCAATATAAGTCCGGGACCATAAATCAATGCTCTGGAAGTTATACCGACAAAATTGAGATCTTCAAATACAAGCTGTTGTGTAACAACAGCTAAAATCAGGAACCCTACCCAAAACACATATCTTATCGATTGATTGTAAGTATGCTCCTTGATCCTTCTCTTTTTCACTAAATAATTATGCAATTTTTCCAAATTTTCCGCTATAAAATGATAAGGGCACAACCATGAGCAAAATGTCCTTCCTCCAACTAATGAGTAAAATAAAACAATTGTAACCAGACCTATCCAAAAATTCATAGTCAAATTAGGAAAATGACCTTGTACTAATGAAATAGAAATAGTTTGCAACGCATTATATGGATCCATTAGATAAAAACCCAGCAATCGCGACCCGCTCAATGAGCCTTCCAGCATAGAAAGATCCAATGCAAAAGATAATATAAATAAACCATTGATAAAAATCAATACAGCCCATCTTCTGTTTCTCCATTTATGTTTATCTACATGTCCGTTATGCCATTCTTTATAGCTTATTCCAAGTTTGGAATGAGGCATTTCCTCCTTTGATTTAGAAGGCAAAGGTTTTAAATTTTTTGAGTTTTTAAAGAGATTAAACATATATTAAGCATTTACGGGTTCAACAATAATACTTGGTTCTTCCGTAGGACAAACCATAACACAAACACCACATCCGGTGCATCCGTCCAAGACTTTCGGACGTTTAATCAAATTTCCGTTCCCGTCCTGAATTTCTTCCATCACTATTGCAGTCTCCCCGATAGGACATTCTTTCACACATATATCACATATTTCTTCATTATATTTTTTATCTGCTACAGGAGTGGCTTTTCTGTCATTTGTATAAGGAGATCTGTTAACACCTTGAAAATCATCTTCTCTAACAGTTCCTTCATATCCTTTTCCCTGAAAAGCAAGACAAGTTCCTGTATTCAACTTTGCCATTCCCATTTTCACTTGCTCTTTCATAGCTACTATCTGAACCTTAAAAGGATTATAATCTTTGCTCATTTGTTTGCCTTGCATTTTAGCATCATATTCTTCGATTGCTTTTTCACCTACTTCTTTAAACTGCTTGAAATCCAGTACTGCAGTAGGACAAGTTTCAACACATTGCAATGAATCACAGGAAAAGTCGCAAGCTTGCTCCCGTACTTCTATATACGGAGTACCGTAATCCAATCCAGCATCTACATCCGCTAGTTTTATTGCTTGGATGGGGCATATCTGAACGCATAGCCCGCATTTTATACATTCCGCTACAAATACATTTTCATCAATTGCACCCGGTGGTCTAAGAAAATTGGTTGCAGGAATATCATTCTTCTTATTGGATTTCAGGTATGCAGCCCCGGCACCGACAACAGCTAGAGAGCCTATTGCGATAGTCCCGGCTTTCAAGAACTGCCTTCTATCTAATTCTGTTTTGTTTTTTGACATAGCTATTAATATTTTATTTTCAAACAGTTAAAACTATTAACTGTTTTTAAGAACCAAATATATTAAAATAAATCCGTTTACACAACAGTTATCTTTATTTTTTCTAATTATAAATAATTTTCCGGTTTTTCCACTTTTATTTTCCTGATTTTAGTCAAATTCTAATCTATTTTTAATAGTATTTAGATTATTATAACGATGAATTAAAAATCTACCTTTTTTTCATTGCCTTCCTTAACTCTTTTTTTATATTGTCTTTTCCAATTGTAAATAGGTTTTCTATCGATCAGTACCAATTTAGGTTTGGAGAACGGAGCCAGTTTTTCTAAAAAGTCTATAACAGATAAAATAGGCGCTCCAAAAAAGAATCTAGCATTATCATTAAAATTCCAGATATGCTCGGTATAAGATAATAAAACATATGGATTATCACCGATATTATCATCATCTCTGTCAAATCCTGCATAATCATCCCAATAATTTGATTCCCATTCATTCAAATTGGCAGACCCAACTTCTGAAAATACAGAGAGCAAATTATTATGAAAATAGTTATATCTTATCAAATTCCCTTCCTGTCTGTTGTGAAATTTCATTCCTATATTACAAAAGGCTATTTCATTATCCTGAATGGTATTTTTTTTAGTTGGGACAAAGGGAGAAACATCAAAATGAATACCTTCAGCAGAGTAAATAAAAGTGTTATTGAGTATCTGATTGGAAGATGTTTCTTTCATTCCCAGGCACATTCCGCTAGGTCCTTTTGAATTGGCAATTACATTTCCGCTCATTATGGTTTTTTCACTATACATTAAGAAAACCCCGACGGAATTTCCTGTAAAGTAATTATTTTGTATTCTGTTGTTATGAGAATACATAAAATGAATTGAATATCTATTCCCAACACCTTTATTATATTGAAACAGATTTTCCAAAGAATACCAAACAACCATATCCCTTACGTCATGCCAGTAATTGTACTGAACTATATTTTTCTTCGAATACCAAAACCTGATAGCATCACCTTTTAAAGCAGTTCCCCTTTTTATCAAAGATGATATCTCATTATGAATGATTTTATTATTAAATGACTGCATAACATCAATTCCGAAAAGGCACTCTCTGATCCTGCAATTTTCTACAATATTGTATTCGGCACTATCGGCAATCGACACTCCGCTATCCACATAATCATGCAATCCCCCCGAGTTTTGAATTATTACATTTTTAATATAAACGCCATTTGCCCTTATCTTTATGACCGTACCTTTTTTACCTCCGTCTATTATTGAATGTCCAAGTCCGTCAATTACAATACTTCCTGTTCTGATCACAACTCTTCCCCTGTAAACAGCGGATTGCAATTTGATCGTATCGCCGGGTAATGCTTTATCTATCAAAGATTGGAGATCCAGTGTATCTTTGGTATTTGCCGGTTCTTGCAATGGATATAACAGACCTGAATCGATAGCAAAATCCGGTTGCGCACTCAAGAAATTACCTGTTAAAATAAATAAAAGAATAAATATTTTTTGCATACTATTAATTTTCCCTTCGATGAAATACATTTTTACACTCAAAATCTTTAAATTATAACAAAAACTAAAAACAGAAGTTTATTTTAAAACTTATATATTTTGCATATAATTTACAAAATACATAATTGATATTTGAATATACCGCGCGGGATTCACTTTTTTATCAGTTTCTTAGTTGGCTTATATACTATAAATTTCTAATAAATAGTACAAAATATCAATATAAACATCATGTTTTTTGCAATTATTCGATTAATATATTTGAAAAAAAAATGATTGCATAATTGTAATAATTGATGCAATCATTTAAAAAAACTTAAAATTATAATTATATATTTTTTATTTCTTTTTTCTTAAAAAGAACAGCTAAAACCAATACGATAAATGCCACAAATGCTATTGCAAAACCATAATGCGGATAAGAAACTGTTGTGAATTGCGCAACTTTACCCTCACCAAAAACAGTTGGCATAAACTCTTTAATACCCTCAAATGCGCCTCCCCCGTGCAATCCGAGATGATGCCCATACCAATATAGATAATAAATATAAACTATAAGAAAATAAAATGGTGCGAGAGCGGGAATAATAGCAGCCCAGGCATTGACTTTTTTCTTATAGAAAAGAAAAAACAATAACAAAACGACAAATAACACAAAGAAATATTTAGCATTTCTAAGTATATTATCCAACATTTTCAAAGTGCCCGGAATTTCATTTTCAGGGATGGATTCTGCAGCATAAACAGGATAAGGGACATGGTCTCCTAATTCATCCACATCATTAACTCCTTGTACTATAGGGTACATGCCGATAAAATGGTTGATTTTATTCATTTCAATTAAACAATCAGCTCCGGCATCCATAGCCAATTCCTCCCTCTCTCTTACACCGGCACATCCATTATACACTCCATCGTATTTAAAAATTATCCTGATTCCTTTAGGGTACATATTTTTTGGATATTGCCTACTTTGCAAGGCTACCCACCAAACAGGACTAAAAAAGGTAAGAATTATCAATACAATACCAACAAATCCGAATATTTGATATTTTTTCATTTTGTTAGATTTAATTATTAAAAAATATTAATTCAATTAACTTATACAATTAACTATCAATTAATTTAATTAAGTACAAATATAATTATTTAAAAATTAAAAAGTATTAAAATTACATTTTTTTCACTAAATTATAAACCTGTATAAATAAACAGCTATAATGACAGCATAAAAATAAAAAAAGGTATTCAAAACTGAATACCTTTAGTATTTATTTTTACAATAAATTATTTATTTGCAATAGTTGCCTTAGCTTCACCGTACATATAATGTATAGCATCAAAAAGATCCTGCTCCGAACAATCGGAACAAGTACCTTTTGCTGTCATAGCTGTTCCGGGTTTTCCATTGATAGCACTGTGCATAAGTGTATTGATTCCTAAATCAGCTCTTTTTTGCCAGTCTTCCAATTTATATTTACCTTCTTTCAAGGCAGGAGCACCACTAACACCGGTAAAATGGCAGGCGATACATGTTTTGCTATAAACTTTCTTTCCGTTTGCTAAATCTGCAGTAAACTTAGTAAAGTCTTTCATTTCTTCAGTTTTAGCTTCTTCTTTTGCTGCCGGTTCTTCTTTTTTAACTTCAGTTGTTTTTGTCTCTGTTGTTTTTGTCTCTGTTGTTGAAGCTTTTTTATCTCCACCACAACTTGTCATCAACATTCCAAAAAACAATACCATTGTAAAGGATAACAAAAATTTTTTCATTTTATTAATATTTTAATTTAAAAAAAAGTTTTACGTTATAAAACGCATTAATTAAGAATTGCAAAGTTATAATTCTTTTTTAATATATTCTTACTATTTATTGAATTTATTTATAATATATAAAAAAACAGGGGTAATATACTACCCCTGTCAAAATTACTAAATTATGAAAATCAATTTTATTAACCTTCTTCCATCACTTTTTTAGACTTAGCTTTTAAGTATTCAATGATTTTTTTAACACCATCTTTAGATACATTTTGATTAGGCATCTTCAACTTAAATTGTCTGTACATAGATTGAATATCATCATCTTTAAAATGTGAATCGGGATCAAGTATCCACTCTTCAAGCCATTTGTCATTTCTACGTTTATCAACCATCAACAGATCAGGTCCGTTAAAGTCTTCACCGAATTTATGACAAGCATTACATCCATAGTTCAAGAATTCAAGTTCACCCGGCAGCAAGTTCTTCAACTCAATAGCTGATGGCTTAAATGCCTGCATAAGATTATCCCATTGAATTCTCTTCGAATAAGCAAGTACTCTATCGTTGTCAGCAGCCGTATTGAACTTAACTTTAAGATATCCTACAAGTTGTCTTCCTTCCGGACTATGAATTTTATCCAACAAAATAGGGAATGCGCCTGCTTTATCAGCATTGAACTCTAATGTTGCAGTTTCACCCGGACGCCATCTATACATTTTGTCATAAGCTGAAATCTCATAAACATAATGGTCAAGTTTGGTTTGTCCAAGATCCGTTAAGTGAATTTCCACGTTTTGACCTTGCTCTACTTCGATATCTCCCGGAGTCACTTTACCGTTATTGATAGTAGCATATACATGTACCGTATTACCTTTTACTTCGGTTTTCTCTTCACCTGCCATTGTTGCATAAGGTGATTTATATTCGTCAGCACTATTGGTACCGGTATATTTTGTAATATCCGTACCCACAGGATAGATTTCAATATCTTTAAAATAATCAAAGTTTATTAAAATAGTATAGTGAGGTTCTCCAAGTGGTAATGGCATATCATAAATTATTTTCATCTTTTCTCCAGAAATATCTATCAACTGGTGATTTTGCGGATGCAACGGACCTACAGGATTAAATCTGTCAATTGACAATTTGTCAAGAGAGATCAAATATTTACCATGAGGTTTTTTTGTATCTCCATGTGCAGCAACCAAGTGACCCACATTATAGTGAGAAGGTACAAATCCAAGTACTTTACCATTGATATAATCCCATTTTGTAATTCTCGAATCAACGTATATCGAAGTATAAATCACACCTTCTTTCTTATCATATTGGTTATGCAATGGGCCCAATCCGACTTCAACACTTGTATGAAGAGCATCCTCTAAACTGATTACAGGAATTCCAAATTTATCATGACCTGAGAATTTTTTGTTTTTAATAGCATTCATCATTTTCTCAAATGAATAAACCCATGCATGACTATCCAGTTTACCTGCAACAACAATATATTCACCTGTCGGGTTAACGTCAACACCATGAGGTGATTTAGGTTCTGGAACCAAATATAATAATCCGTATTTTTTAGCTTCTTCTATTGTAATAACATGCATTCCTCTAATCACTTTACGACCGATTTTTCCAGCATGGAACAATTCTTCAGCTTTTTTCCAGTTTGTTACGTGCAAATAGTCAACATCTCTTGAAGAACAACCTGCTTCAAAAGGAGGTCTTCCGCTTTCTATACCACCATAGTACATTTCCGAACAGAAAGAGTTTGTAAATCCCCAACCGTAAGAAGCTGCTTTACCGGCATCACTAAGATCTTGTGTATAAGGAGGAAATTCAAAAGTAAAAGATTTACTCATATTGATTTTACCTTTATCATTATCAAACTTCCAATATGTAAGTCCACCTCTCCATATTTTCTGGAAATTAGTTTCCGTAAGAGGATGATACTTATGATCATAAGGAGCGGGATATTGACAAGCTTCCATGATATACTCGGAATTTGGTGTAAAGAAAGCACCACCGTGATCATTTCTAAATATAGGATTGATAACAATTTGTTTCAATTCCCAGTCTTTCAAACTTGTAACATAAATTCTCGGATTTGCTTTATCATTGATAACCGCCCATCGACCATTGTAATCTCCATCTGTTTCTGAAAAACCGGGATGGTGAGTATCACCCCATAGTAATTCTGCTCCATCAATAAAACCGGTCCTCATCATTTTCATAGTTTCTTTACTATAACCATATCCGTTATAAGGTTGTCTTGTTGATGTAACAGGATATCTTACCAATCTCATAGATGGCACCATATATGTAGGCATATTTCCTGCTTGTCCACCTGAATTAAGTGCAATATATTCATCGCTAAGTTTATCAGGAGTGTATGTTTTTGTAGCAGCAAGTACGTCATCAGCATTTAGATCCCTACGCTTAACAACATCACTGAAGGATTCGGATCCCCTCGGCGCTCCAAATTCTCCTGACTTTGCTGCTCCTTTTTTCCCTTCACCGCCACAGCTCGCAAAAATCAGAGCCATACCGAAAAAGGCGAGTAACATATTCAATTTAATATTTCTCATTTTTATATATTTTTAATTTTTTACAAAATAATTTTATTGATTAACGCCTAGTTTCTCTGACAATAATTTTTTAGCTCTTAAACCAACATCTGCCGTTTTAACCTGATACTGCCAATACTGCTCAGCCCACAAAAATGCATCTTTCCATTTACCTTCTTTTGCGTATTGTTCATATTTCTTCTTAGCCATTCCTCCTTTTTCAGGACCAAGTTGATCCAATGCGTCCTCTGCCAATCCTTTTACATAAGGATATTTTTCATAGTGATTATCTTTTAACCATTGAACTACACCGTTAATAATATCCTGAGTTGAATTAATAACCTTAATCTTTTCTTCATAATTCTTTTTGTATTCAGCTAAATCTTCTTTTGTAAGTTTTATTTCTCCACCACCTGTAGGTCCTTTATATCCCTTAGGTTTAATCAATAAGATACCTTCCATTTCAAGGTGCAGTGCTGAACAGAACTCAGTACAATAATATGGGAATACTCCCGGTCTGTCGGCAACAAATGTAAGTGAAGCTGTTTTACCTGGCTCAAAACTACCGTGTTTGCCGTATGTATCAACTGTAAATCCGTGTGTTTCATCTTCAGCCCTTTCAAGATTGGTTAAGTGGAAAGTAACAATATCACCTTCATCTACTTCTACAATCTCCGGTGTGATATGTGAACGTATCAAGGTTCCGAATACATGAACACGATGAGTCTTGGGATCTCTTTCGATTTTTTCCTGACCCGCAACCGTTCTATATAATGAAGTCTCTCCTGTTCTTGTATTTGTTCCAAGCGGATATCTGATAATAGGCTTGATTGTAACTCTCTTAATACCGACATTACCATAAACATTAGCTTGTGGCAATGACATAGTATAAAGATCAACCATTTTATCACTGGAAATATCAATCAGATGTTGATAGCTCGGTCTTATTGGTCCTACACTGTGTCTTGTTTTGTATAACCCTTCTTTATCAACAGCAATAAGATAATTGGAATGAGGTTCTGCTGATAATCCCTGAGGAACCATCAAATCAGCCGGTTTGAATGTTAATGCAATCTCTCCCCCTTTCTTTCCGGAAGAATAATCGAATTTAACTACTTTTTTATCATTAAAAGCTGAAAAATAAGCTGTGTTTTTTCTATATTCAAACACAACATCTTTTACACCGCTTCCTACTTTAAATGAAGCTTTCTTCACATTACCCAAATCAATCATCGGAATACCCGCTACATCGCCATTAAATGATTTTTTAGCCAAAGCATCCTTAACTTTTGCCAAATCCAAAACAATGGCTTCATCTGCAGCTACTACGGCAAATTTACCGTCAGGAGCAACTTTTACTTTAACTGCTGCAGGTACTTCTATCAAAGCGACACCATCATTGGCAACAGCAGCTTTTGTAGAAACAATTGCCATTTTATTCATGCTTCCGTCAGCTTTTCCAATAAGAGCTTTATAGTTGATCACATAAATATAGGTTTTTCCTGCATTTTTAGCAATACCGTAAACATATCCGTCTGAACCGTTTCTTCCTGTATCAAAGTAATCCATAACAAAAGTCGGAAGTTCAACAGTAAAAGATTTTTCCAAAATCATCCTACCTATGTGATGACCTTCTTTTTCGGTTTTCACATCTTCGAATTTCCAAAAAGTAACACCCGATTTAAAATCTTTCGCGTCAATTGATTTCAAATCCCATGGCGCAGGATATTGACTGGACTGAATCACATAATCAGTATTCTGATCGACAGCCGCTTCTGCGTAACAACTGTGAAATAAAGGATGTGAAAGCACTTGCTTTGTTTCAAAATCATCAAGTCCTAATAACGCAATACGCGAATTAGCTCCATCTGAATAAAACAGGTATTTTCCATTGTATTTTCCATTTGTCTCTCCAAAAGCAGGATATCTCATATCTCCATAAGTAGCAATTTTATCATCCAAAGATGATTTCTTTAACATAAGCATACTTTCATCGTCGAAACCATATCCTTGCCATGGTTCCGGAGAAAATACTCCAACGTATTTGTAAATACGCATTGATGGAATACCGTAAACAATCATTGTTCCCGAATTGCCGGTTCCGGCAAATCCAAAGTATTCATCACGCCCTCCACGAGGCATAAATGTCTTAACTGCGGCTAGCACATCGCTATCGTTAAGACCTCTGGCTTTTTTTACTTCTTCCAAAGTTTGTTGCGCATCAATGACCGAAACAAACATAAGCAAAGAAAGTAAAGCCATAAAAAATCGTTTTGTTAATGCAATCATAACATTTAATTTAGTTTAGCTCAATAAATTAATTTAAAAATTCAATATTGCGAATATATAAAATGTATTGCAATTATCCAAATATGAATTAGTTTTAAATTCGTCATACTCCTTTAATAAAAGATATTTTAGTCTTTTAAAGTATAAAAACATTTATAATACTAATAAAAAAAAAATTTAAA
>Ga0256913_10000885_pt1 | contig 15536 bp, 18 predicted proteins | sample Axial_MatmetaG_FD_185970 | JGI IMG/M metagenome (GOLD analysis project Ga0256913, IMG submission 185970) | Deep-sea worm associated microbial mat communities from Axial Seamount, Juan de Fuca Ridge, Pacific Ocean - Axial_Mat | ecosystem: Environmental > Aquatic > Marine > Oceanic > Microbial...
ATCTTTAATAACCTCTTTTTCATACTCAGCTATACTCTTACCTTTTGGCAATTTTTTAATCATCAAAAGCTTAACCGCTATTCCTGTTTTTTGATATAACTCATTACCCATCACTTCTATATCATTATCAAAAGTAGGATTATTAGTTATTTCATCTTTTATAATAAATTTTGCATTTAACGAAGATATGAAAGCTAGTAAAATAATGAGGGCCGCTAGCCCTCTTGAGCGATTCAAAAAATCTCTCCTAAACTACGAAAAGATGATTTGGAGTTAAAACTGCATATAAAGTATACACAGCCGTTACTACTAGTGACCAAGCTATTATTTTATCCATAATTAACCCCTTACTTATTTACTACATGATAAAGATTAACATTATCTACACTATGAGATACAAGCTTATCTTCATCAAGTGAATAATATGTAGTAGAGTTCGCTTGCTGAACTCCAATACCCCATACAGTCAAACCAGCTAAGATACTAAGTAGCAATGCTACAGCTATAAAATATCCAGTAACACCATCAAGAGCAAATACACTTCTATTTTCATTCATAATTACTCTCCTTTAGCAAGGCTTTGTAGGTAAGCACCAACAGCCTCTTTTTGTTTGTTATTTAACATATTCATAGCTGGCATTCTACCAATAGCACCTTTTTTACCATAAGTAAGAACATTAGATACTAACTCAGGAGTAAACTCTCTGATATTTGGAGCAACACTAGCCATACCTTTACCATCTGCACCATGACATCCAGCACAAACACCAGCAAATACTTCAGCACCTTTTTTATCACTAGCTTGGAAACCGTTAGCTACATAGTTAGCAACAGCATCAATTTCAGCATCAGTTACAGGAGCACCAGTATTTGCATTAAACAGTGCATTTCTATCAGGCATCGGCATTTCAAATCCTAAAAGCTTGTTATTTGAACCATGATTGATTACATATTTAACAACTTTAGCTTCAAGTCTTTGATTAAGGTTAGCTGCCTTTCCATCCATACCATCAGCATTTATACCATGACATACAGTACAGTTAGCTAAGAAAACAGATTCACCCATCTCAACTAGTCTTTCACCTTTAATGTTAGCATATTGAGCTTCAAATTTTTTATTTAACTCTTTTACTTCATCATTATATTGACCATATTGACTAAAGGCATTTACAGGGTATCCTGCTATAAAATACCACATACCCCAAATGATAGTTCCCATGAACATAATTGCCCATCCCATTGGAACTTCGTTTTTATACTCACCTATACCATCCCAGTTTTCTTCAGCTAATTCACCAGTTGCAGAATCAACTTGCATTTGACGAACATACTTAACAACAACCCAAACTGTTATAAGAACAAGAGCAACTGCACCAGCAATTGCAAGCATATTTACGATATCACCGTTTAAACCACCTTTTGTTAGTGCTATAGTCCAATAAGTAGCACCAAGCATAGCAGCGGTAATGATACCTCCCCATAGATAAAGCTTATTCATATATCTCTCCTATTTTTCTTTATCTTCAGACTTAGCAGATACTACTGGAGTATCTACTATATCATCATTTAGTGCCATATTTGCATACTCTTCATAGTCTACACCATCAGCTGACTTTCTTGTTTTGTATAGATGATATATATATCCATACAACATAAATACTAAAAATACAGTCAAACCAAAATAAGCATAGGCCGAAAAAGTATCAATATCCACTATATATCCCTTAACTATTTAAGACTGTTTAGATATGCAATTAAAGCAACAATCTCAGGAATTTTCCCTTGTGCAACCATATCTTTAACATCTTGATCTTTCATATCAGCCGCAACTTTTTTAGCCTCTTCTAATGCCATTTTATGAGCTTCTTCAGGCGAAGATGGAAGTTTTACAACTTCTTTACTACCATCAGGCATTGGAATTGGTTTATTATAAGGAACACCAAAAACATTAGCAACAGTTACCATTTCAGCAAAAGCTGTTTCAGTATCAGCTGTATTTTTAAACATCCAAGGGTATCCAGGCATAATTGAACCTGGAACAACTTCAGCAGGATTTTTCATATGATGTTCATGCCAATCAGTTGATCTATAGTTACCAACTCTCATAAGGTCTGGACCAGTTCTTTTAGAACCCCAAAGGAATGGTCTATCATAAGCATACTCACCACTTAAAGAGTAGTGACCATATCTGTCAGTTTCTGCTTTAAACGGACGAATAAGTTGTGAATGACAAGCATTACAACTATTTTTAATATATACTTGACGACCAGTAAGTTCTAAAACACTATATGGTTTTGTACCAACAACTGGACGAGAAGCCTTACCAAAATCTGGTAATATCTCTATAAGTCCAGCAAAAGCAATTACTAAAAATACACCTACCGCAAAAAGAAACGGTCTTTTTTCTAACCAATGAAACATATCTTATTCCCCCTTTCTTTAAGCACCCATAGGTGATGCATTTTTAAGTTCAGTTTCTTCAACTACTCTACCAGCTGTCATAGTTTTGTAGATATTATATGCCCACATAAACACACCAGTCAAGTATAGAAGTCCACCAACAGCACGAATTGTATAGTATGGATGTAAAACAGTAACAGTATCGATAAATGAGTAAGCTAAGTTACCAAATTCATCGTGAGCTCTCCACATCATACCTTGAGTAATACCTGCAATCCACATAGAAGAGAAATATAATACAACACCTAAAGTTTGAATCCAGAATTGTGCATTCATAATACCTTTAGAGTAAATCTCTCTTTTGAAAACTCTTGGAGCCATATGGTAAATTGAAGCCATTACCATAAATCCAACCCATCCAAGAACACCATCGTGAACATGTCCAACAATCCAGTCAGTAAAGTGTGCAATTGCATTAACTGATTTGATAGCTTGGATAGGACCTTCTAGTGTTGAGAACATATAGAATGTTGAACCAAGAACCATAAACTTAATAAGTGGAGAGTTTGCAACTTGTTGCCATTCACCCTTCATTGTAAGAAGCATATTAATTGCTGAACCCCAAGAAGGTAAGATTAGAATAACTGAGAAGACAGATCCCATTGTTTGCATCCAATCTGGAACAGTTGAATATAGAAGGTGGTGACCACCAGCCCAAAGGTAAACAAACATTAATCCCCAGAAAGATAAAAGTGAAAGCTTGTAACTATATACAGCTTGTCCTGATTCTTTTGGTAGGAAATAATAAATCATAGCAATAATAGGAACAGTAAATACGAATGCAACCGCATTATGTCCATACCACCATTGAACTAGTGCATCATTTGTTCCAGCATACATAGAAACAGAGTGCATAATATCACCATGACCACCAGAAGCAAAGTAAGTTGGAACTTCCATATTATTGAAAAGATACAACATAGCAACACCAAGGAATGTAGCTATATAATACCAAACAGAGATATAAAGAGATTTTTCTCTTCTGATACCTATAAGACCAAATATACTAATACCCCATAAAACCCAAACAACAACTATAGCGATATCTATAGGCCATTCAAATTCAGCATACTCTTTTGAAGTTGTATAACCCATAAATAGTGAAACAACAACTGCTGCAACACCGATTATATACAACCAAAAGTGTAATTTTCCTATCATCATTAGGAATTTTGATTCAGCCATAGATACTTTAAGTACCCTTTGACCAACATAATACCAAGTAGCAAATATACCACTTAATGTAAATCCAAATGCAACAGCATCAGTGTGCAGTGGACGAAGACGACTAAAGTTAGTGTATTCTGCTACACCGCTTCCAAATATAGTATTTACACTTGGGAAAGCAAGTTCAAATGCAATAATTACACCAATAGTCATACCAACAATACCTAATACGATTGCAGCAAACATAAACATCTTAGCAACCGTATAGTCGTATTCTAATGGACGATTCTCCATATATAGCCTCCTTAAAAGTTCAAAGCAATTTGTCTAATAATTCCATCGTTAAATGATTAGACTAATTAACAAAGCAATAATATCAATTTAAAAGTTTAAAAATTCTTAATTTTGTTAATTTTTCGTTAATTTATTAATAAGAATGCACTTTTAAGAAGTTTTTGCTAGATAGTAAAAAAGTCTACATCATGTTTAAAAAAGTTTTTAACTTTTTTAAACATATATCAAAAAAATTATTTCAAAAGCTCTAAAAACTCTCTAAAAATATATCTAGCCTCTTTTGGTCCCGGACTTGATTCTGGATGGTGTTGAACTGAGAAAATCGGTTCATTTTTATATCTTAAACCTTCAATAGTTCCATCAAAAAGATTTTTATGAGTAACTTCTGCAATTTCAGTTATGCTATCTGGAACATTATAGTTATGATTTTGAGCAGTAATCTCTACCATTCCAGTTTTTTCATTTCTAACTGGATGGTTTCCACCATGATGACCAAATTTCAATTTGAAAGTATTATATCCGTGAGAAATTGAAAGCAATTGATGTCCTAAACATATCCCAAACATTGGAATTTTTGCATCTATTAGTTTTTTTATCTCAGCTTGTTCTTTTTTAAGCACTAATGGGTCTCCTGGACCATTACTTAAAAATACTCCATCAATCTCTTTTACTTCATATCTTTTTATAAGTTCATCTGCACTAAAACTATTTGGCACCACTTCAACTTCAATCCCTGCACTTGTTAGTTCATTTAAGATATTTCTTTTTACACCAAAATCTATAGCTACTATTTTTGCTTGAAATTCAGTTGGAGTTGAATATTTATACTCTCTTGCTTCATAAACACCACTTGTATGTTTATAAGCTTCTTTTGTACTTACTTGTTCTATGTAGTTTATTTCTTCGATTCTAGGACTATTTTCTAAAATCTTTTTTAGTTCTTCTTTATTGCTTACTTTAGTTGAAGCCACCATCATCATAGCACCTTCATCTCTAAGCATTTTAGTTATAAATCTTGTGTCAACTTCACAAAGCCCCATAACATTGTGTTTAGTTAAAAAATTAGCCAAAGAATCCTCAGCTCTAAAGTTAGAGTATCTATCTTGATAATTTCTAACTATCATCCCCTTAGCCCAAGCACTTTTACTTTCCATATCTTCATCATTTACACCAACATTACCAATTTCTGGCATTGTAAAAGTAACAAACTGTCCAGCATAACTAGGGTCACTCATAATCTCTTGATAACCACTCATAGAAGTATTAAATACTATCTCTCCAACTGCAGTTGTATCAGCACCAAAACTTTTAGCTTCTAGAAATATTCCATTTTCAAAATAAATATATGCTTTTTTCATTATTCAAGACCTCTTTTTATCAACTCTTCTTTATATAACTTTTCATACAAAATCTCATATTCATCAGTTCCTGGGATATATCTTCTTTTATAGGACTTAATCTTATCGATAACAGCATAATGAAGTTCATTATCTTCAGCAACAAATGAAGTAATAGCATTAAAGATTATATTTTTAATTCTATTTTCTGCTACATCATAATTTATCAAATCCTCTTCATAAAGCTCATCTAATATTTTGTGAGCAAGGTCTGAAAATCTTTCTTCATAATCAAGTATAACACCAAATTCAGGTGCAAGTTTTTTCTTTATCATAAAAAATAGCTGTCTCTCATCAGCAAGCATAAATTCAATATCTTCTTCATGCTCTTCGCATATTTCATTTGCTTTTTCTTCTAAAGCCATCTCTTGCTTTATATTTTCTATGAGTACTTTTTCTACTGCACCAACAACAGGATCGATTCCGTGTGTCATTGTAACAATGCCGCTTTTATTTAGTTCTATTGCTACTTTATTTGCTATATGCGGAACAGATTTTATCGTTAATTTCATAAGCTACTCTTTCGTAAGTAAATTAAACTTTTTCAAATTTTGATATTTTACTATATTTTATATTAGAAATCGATTATTGTTTAATTATTTTGCTAAAAGTTCAGTTAGTGTTGATGCTTTTTTAGGATTCATTTTTGATAAAATTTGCCCTACCGTTTTTGGTTTTAACTCCCTAAGTATAGTAATCGCATTTTCTTCATCTAAATTTGAGATAATATTTGCAGCAGATGCTGCCTTCATCTTAGAATATGTTTGAGCTAATTTACTCATCTTTGTAGTTTTTAATTCTTTTAATATTTTTTTATTTTCTTCAAGCATTTTTTTAATATTTGCTTCTTTTTTATTTACTTCTTCATATTTTTTATTTATCTCTTCTTCTTTAATATCCAATGCAATTTTTTTCTTTTTTAAAAGTTCTTCTGTAGCTGTTTTTAAAGCTTCAAGTGCTTGTTTTTCCTCATCTATTCGCTCTAATTCAACTAAAAGCTCACTTTTTCTATCTTGAAAAATTTTAGTACATTCAAAAAGTTTATCGCTTCCTTCACCATATAAAATATTACATGTAAGAAAAATAATAATTAAATACTTCATATAGCCTCTTTTTGCTTATAAGTCATTATAGCAACTTCATCAAGTTGTTTTGATTCTTCAATAGCTAATTTTTTAAGTATTTTCTTGATTTCTTCATCTTCAAGATATTTAAATTTTTCATATTCTATCATATCTTTTTGAAATTGTTGTCTTGCATATTCAACTTGTTTTATTTCAAACTCTACCCATTGCTCATTTTTTTGGATAAGCTTTTGTTGAGCTTCTTGAAGTGTTCTTTGTGCTAAAAATTCTTGCATATTCCCATTTATTGGAAGTTGAAGCTGGTTTAGTTCTTGAATAGATTTTTGAAGTTCTTCTTTTGCTTTTTTTAATCTAGCATTGGCTTTTTGAAGTTCTAGTTCGCTCTCTTGCATTTTTGAGTGTTTAATCTTAACAAGAGAGCTAAACTTAGTCTTCATACTTAACCCTACAATACGATAGTATCATCTCTTTCTGGAGATGTTGAGATAATACCAACTTTTGTATTTGTAATCTCTTCTATAGCTTTTAAGTATTCTTGTGCTTCTTTTGGTAACTCATCAAAGCTTCTAGCACCTACACTTTTATCCCATCCTTTAAAAGTTTTATAAATAGGTTTTACATTTTCTAAATCTTGAGGAAGATAATCTATTTCCTCTCCATTATAATCATAAGCAACACAAACTTTAACCTCATCAAAACCATCTAGGACATCTAGTTTCATTAAAGCAAGTTCATCACATCCATTAAGTCTTGATGCATATTTACATGCAACACCATCAAACCAACCACATCTTCTTTTTCTACCTGTTGTTGTCCCAAATTCATGTCCAGCTTCTGCCATTCTATCGCCATCTTTTCCTAAATCTTCACTAGGAAAAGGACCGTTACCGACTCTAGTGCAGTAAGCCTTTACAATCCCTGTTACTTTTCCTATATCTTTTGGGTTTAATCCAAGTCCTGTGCATGCTCCAGCACTCACGGTTGAGCTTGAAGTAACATAAGGATAAGTTCCATGGTCTATATCTAACATAGTTCCTTGAGCGCCTTCTAGTAAAACTTTCTTACCTTCATCTAAAGCATTCCAAACCATAACAGCTGTATCGGTTATATAAGGAGTTAAAACTTTTGCATATCCTTCTAGCTCTTCTAAAAGTTCTTTTTCATTTGGGACCTCAACACCCATAGCATCAAATATAGGCTTATTTTGTTCAAAATACTCCATAATCTTAGAACAAAGCTTTTTAGTATCTCTAAGTTCTCCTACTCTATGTCCCACACGGTTGATTTTATCACTATAAGCAGGACCTATACCTTTTCCAGTTGTCCCAATAGCTTTATCACCTTTGAGTCTTTCTTTTGCTTGGTCTATTTGTGCATGGTAAGGTAGATTTAGATGTGCTTTATCAGAGATAAAAAGCCTTCCTTCTAAATTATCAAACTGTTCCATCTCTTCTATAATAGAAGCAGGTGAAAGAACAACTCCATTACCTATAACATTTATTGCTTTTGGATTTAAAACACCTGAAGGTATTAGATGAAGTGCATATCTTACACCATCTACCCAAATAGTATGACCAGCATTATGTCCACCCTGACTACGACAAACCATATCATAGTTTTGAGCCAACATATCTACTATCTTACCTTTACCCTCATCACCCCATTGGATTCCAACTATTACATCTGCTTTTATATTACCCATTTTAACTCTTTCCTATCTTTTCTATAAGTTCATCTGTATATATTGCAAAGCCTACAGAAGTTTGTTCATCTACTATATATTCTCCACCTCTTGCATAAACTTCATTTTTCTCAATTACTCTAAAAAACAACTTATTATAATAAAGCATTTTAGCATAATACATAGGTGCTAATACAACTTTATCATATTTAATTTTTGATGAAATCTCTTTAAGTTTTATAAGCTCATCTTTTATCTCTTGTGGAGTTGATTCTATAAGAGAATTAAGTTGTTTTACATCCTGAAGATATACAAGTTTTTTAAGCCATTCTACATTTAATGAAAGGATTTTATCTATATTAATATGTCTAAAATCTTCTAAAGTCAATTCTTCAAACATATTTGAAAGAATTTGAGGTATTTTTATATTTGAAAGTTGCAAAAGAGGTTTTGTTTCTAATTTTTGCAAAATCTCCATACACTCATTTATAACACAACTTAAATCATCACTTCCTATACTTTCTACACCAACTTGATACTGCTCATTTGCAGGGTAAGTAAAAGTTGGCTGAATATAAAACCATTTTTTTTGAGTTGTATTTCTTCCTAATCTTTTTTGAATAAGTCTAACAACATCTATAGTAGAATCTGCTCTAAGAGAGATATTGTTATTTTTTTCATCATTTACTCTAATTAACTCTTTTTCATCTGCAATTGAATGGTGTTGATGATATGAAAATAACGGCGTAACAATCTCTTGATATCCATTTTTATATAAAACATCACTTGCTACATTTTCTATCTCTCTTTTTATCTTAGCACTCTCACCAAAATAGAGTTTACTACCTTGAGGAATCTCATGTTCTAGTATCATTTTTGCTCTTTATTTAAAAATTATTTCATTAAAAATTTTATTTGCAGTTCCATCATAAGTTCTGCGACCTAGCTTATCAAGAGCCAATTCTATAGCATTTACAACCCAACTTGCTTCATAATGTTTTATAAGACCCATTTGATTAATTCTAAAAATTTTACCCTTTAAATGGTCTTGTCCACCAGCTACATTTACATCAAACTCTTTTTTTAGTATATCTCTTATCTCTTTTGCATTTATATCATCAATTGTTGTCATAGATTTTGCAGGAGATTTAGGATATACATGTAATCCTATAGTCTCAAGAGCAGTTTTTATAGCCTTGGCTCTTTTTGCAGTATCTTCATAAAGTTTTTCTAATCCACCATTTTGCTCTATCTCTTCTAAAATCTCTAAAAGTCCAATAATCAATGTTGTAGCAGCAGTATATGCTGTTGTGTTTTGTCTTTGTTTTTTAATTTCACTTGCAAGATTTAGATAATAACCTTTACCATCACCTATCTTTTTTATAGCAGCATTACTTAATCCAATAATTGAGAGTCCTGGAGGAAGCATCAAAGCTTTTTGACTTCCAGCAAGTAGTGCATCTATATTTGTTACATCAATTTTTTCAACTCCAACAGCAGTTATACCATCAGCTATTATCATAATTGAGCTATTTTTTTCTTTAACTGCTTTTGCAATCTCTTCAACTGGATGTCTAAGTCCTCCAGCACTTTCACTTACCTGAATAGCTATAGCATCTATTGATGGATTTTTATCAATAGCTTCTAAAACATCATCAACTAAAGCCGGAGTATCCCATTCATATTTTAGCTCTACATTTCCAAGATTATGTGCTTTAGCAATTTTCCCAAATCTCTCACCAAATTTACCTGCATTAATATTTAGCAAAGTATTGTGACAAAGATTTATAACAGCTGCTTCCATAGCACCTGTTCCGCTACTTGCCAACATTACAACTTCATCTGTATTAAAAAGTTCAAAAAGTTTTTTTCTTGTTTTTTCAAATATTGTTTCAAACTCTGGAGTTCGGTGATGAATAGTCTCACCTGCCATAGCATTTCTTACATTTGGTGGGACTGGAGTAGGTCCTGGTGTAAAAAGTAACATAAACTCTTTCCTGATATATTAAATTTTTGTTGAGATTATATCCAAAATTCACTATTTAATTGTTTAAGCTATCAATTTTATAAAGTATTCTATTACCATTTTCAAAAATTATATCAACAAGATAAAGAGTTTTTGAAAAACTATTTATCTTTTTTAATGCTTTATAAACTCTAAATCTTTTTACTTTTGCTATCTTATCAACATCAGCATCTAATTCCGCATCTAATGGATAAGTTAGTTTATTTAACGATTCTATTCTGTAAAGAGTTTTATCTTTAATTATATAACCAACATAAGGATTTATGCGATTATGGATAGAGTTAGTTGTTTGAAAAAGAACAACATCTTCTATTTTTTCCTGATTTAATATAGAAATATCTGAGCTAAGTGCTAATGTAAAATCAAGATAAATTGTCTTTTTTATTTTATTAAATTTCTCACTTTTTTTTAAAAGTTCTTCATATTTTAAATTAGACTGATTTAAAGAATAGTAACTTTTATATAAAAATAAAGAAACAATAGCAAAAATACTTATTGCTATCATCATCTCAATAAGAGTAAAAGCTTTTTTCATTGCAACTTAATCCTTAAAACAGATGAAGAACCATTTTTTAATTTTATAATACTTCTTCCTATTTCAAAATTTAATCCAGAAGTTGTTTGGTTTGTATCATCATATATTTCATCACTAAAATCTATATTTTCAACTTTTTGATATAAAACTTTAACTTTTATATCTTTTAACTCCCTTCTTAAATCATCATCTACATCAAATCTATCTATAAACATATCTAAAGTTAAAGAACTCTCTTCAAATCCATAATCTGATTGTGTAAAAAGTGAAAGATACCTTTGTGAAGCTTCATCCTCTTTTAATTTGTTAAATATGTGAGTATTATTTGCTTGAAGTCTTAATAAAGCAGCTATAACAACAGTAATAATCATTACTGCTACCATAACTTCTATCAGTGTAAAAGCTTTTTTTTTATTCATGGTTTAAACCGACTCTAATAGCCTCATCAAGTGATGTTTCTCCATCTAATAAAAGTTGTTTTAACTGCATGGATATTGTTTTTAATCCATCAGCTTCCAATGCTTCTTTTATACTATGCTCATCTGTCGTTTTTTTAAGGAGTTCTTTTACTTTATCGTTTATTACCAGAAGTTCACCTATAGAGTTTCTTCCTGCATATCCACTATAGTTACATTTTGAACAACCCTTTGCTTTATATATTTTAGTATCTTTAGATATATTATAATCTTTTGCAAACTCTTCTGCTAAATCATCTTCTTCTTTACATGCAGGACAAAGTTTTCTTACTAGTCTTTGAGCAAGAATACCAAGCAATGAAGAAGAAATCAAAAACGGTTCTATCCCCATATCTACTAATCTTGATATTGTAGCTGCTGCTGAATTGGTATGTAAAGTTGAAAATACAAGGTGTCCTGTAAGAGCTGCTCTAACTGCTATAGCAGCTGTTTCTTCATCCCTTATCTCCCCAATCATTATAACATCAGGGTCTTGTCTTAAAATAGAGCGAAGAGCAGAAGCAAAAGTTAAACCTACTTTTTCATTTACTTGTATTTGAGATATAGAATCACTTTTATATTCAACTGGGTCTTCAACAGTCATAACATTTTTTTCAGGAGATTCTACAACTCTTAAAAATGAGTGCAAAGATGTTGTTTTACCACTTCCTGTTGGTCCAGTTACTAAGATAATTCCATGAGATGAGCGAAGCAGTTTTCTTATATCTCCCATAATCTCATTATTAAATCCTAACTCATCAATAGCAGGAATTTGAGAACTTTGCATCAAAATCCTCATAACTACCCTCTCACCATAAAAAGTTGGAAGTACAGAAACCCTTATATCTAATGTTTCACCTGCTATCTTTATTTGTGTTCTACCATCTTGAGGAATTCTCTTTTCAGATATATCAAGGTTAGAAATTACTTTTATACGACTTATTATTAGATTTATAATCTTTTTATCTAAATCTGCATTTTTTACTAACATCCCATCTATTCTAAATCTTACTTCACCCCTTTTTTCTTGCACCTCTATATGAATATCACTAGCTCTTTTTTTAATAGCTTGATAAAATAAAGCATTTACAAATTTAATAATAGGAGCAGATTCTTCGCTTGTTAAAATATCTGAGCTAGTTCTTAAAAAATCAGTTAATGACAAATCCTCTTCATCTGCTACATCATCACTTTCTTCTTGCATCGATTCTATAGTTTTATCTGTTCTTAACTCTAAATATTTGTTGTATAAAACTCTAAAACTCTCTTCATCTAACAATTTAAAAGGATAATCTTGTCCTACTTTTGTCCAAAAGTTTGTAGCATCTATTAAATATTCTTTAGTAGATACTGCTGTTATTTCATCATCAAGTTTTGTAAAAAGTAGATAATTTTTGATACAAAGAGAATTATCTATACCATTAATTTCGACTGCTTCAAGAGAAGTGTTGTGTATCTCACTTAGATTTTGCATCTTAAAGTTCCTCAGAACTTTCTTTTGCTTTTGCAGCTGCTTTTATAGATTTTTCTTTTTTAATTCTTTCAAATACCTCTTTTTCATATTCAGCTTGCATTTTTGAAAGTTCTCCAAGTTGTTTTTGTAATTCTGAGAGTTGAGCACTTTTATCTATCACATAAGGAGTTAAGATAACTACAAGGTTATCATCCTCCACACTCTCATCAACAGAGCTAAAAAGCCATTCTCCAACCCATGGAATATCTCCAAGTAAAGGAACTTTTGTTCTACTTTTTCTTTTATAAGTTTTAACAAGTCCACCAATTATTATACTTTCACCATGTCTAAGAATAGCTTCTGTTTTTACATTTTGTTTAGATGTAACAGGTTGTCCTGTTGCATTATTTGCACCATCATCTATTATATTTTCCAAAGTTGCTTCAACATCAAGTGTTACTTTATCTTTTGAAGAAACTCTTGGTTTTATCTTAAGAGTAAGACCAACATCTTCCCTTTTATAAGAAGTTGTAACACCTGTTCCAACTCCTCCTGTATTATTAGCTACACTTCCACTTGCAATTGAAATAGTTTTACCAACATAGATAGATGACTCCATATTATTAACACAAAGAATAGATGGATTTGAAACAGCTTTTGCTGCTCCATTTGTTTTTAAGAAATTAACAGCTGCATTTAAAGCAAATGCTGAAGCTAAATTTTTAGTATCCATAGTAGATAAAATCTCTGTCATACCTACAACATTTGCTCCTCCAAAATCAGCAGAAAGTGTATATAATCCACCAGATGAGCTAAGTGAAGCTCCGTTAAATCCGTATTTTACACCTAAGCTACTTGCTTTTTGTTTATTTATCTCTATAATATTTGCCTGAACATATACTTGATATTTTTCTTTATCAAGTTCGTCTATAATCTTTTTAATACCACTCAATATAAGAGGATCACCAATAGCAATAATTGCATTAATCTCTGCATTTGCACTTACATTTGGTTTTAAAGTTGGATCTTTAAATTTTTGTTTAGATATGATATCTGTTAATGTTTTTAAAACAGTAGAAGAATCTGAATTTTTAAGCTCAAAAATTTTTACAGAATTTGATGCATTTGCTTCTTTATCAAGATTTTTTATTATATTTTTAAGCTCAGCTACATTAGATTCTTTACCAACTAATATTAAAGAGTTCAATCCTTCATCTAAAAGTATTTGAACAGTCTCTGTAGATACTTTTGGATTAAATAATTTTTTAGCTATTGTTTGTATTTTTGGCTGTAATTTTTTAGCTTCTGTATTTTTTATATCTATAATTTCTACAGTATATAGTTCATTTTCATCTAATTGTTTTATAACTTTTTTTATAGTTCTAATATTTTGAGGATAATCAGTAATTAAAAGTGTATTTGTATCTTTTATAGTCATTAGTTTTGCAGTTTTAGAAATCAAATGTCTAACTTTTGCAGATATCAAATCAACATTTTCATTTTCAATCTTTATGGTTTGAGTAAGCATAGTATTACCATAAACATTTTTATCATTAGATGCAACTTTATAAGAATGTTTTGTTGCTTCATTTGACCTTATAATAACATAATAAGAACCTTTATCTGATATAGTATACCCTTTTGATTCCAAAACAGATACCAAAATCCCCATTAACTCATCATCATATATTTCTGTTGAACTTACTAGATTTACTACACCATTAATCTGATAATTTACTAGTATATTTTTATTTGTAATTTTCGAAACTAGTTTTATAAAATCATTTACAGATAAATTTGAAAAACTTATGTTTACTTTTTCTCTTGCATTTAAAGTTATCGATAACACTGCCACTAAAACTATTAATTTAATAAATTTCATAATTAATCTCCCTTTCTTCATCATCTCTTAATATAACAATATTTAAATCTTTTGTCCTCAAGTCTTTAAATTTTGAAAAAACTTTAAAAGCATCCTTAGTTGATTTAATCTCCATATTATTTACACTTAAAATTATATCCCCTTTTCTAAGTCCCAAATCATAAAGCTTAGAATCTTTTTTAACCCTGTAAATCTTAAATCTATAAACACCATCTTTAGGAACTGGTTTTATAGATATATCCTTCCAGATTTTAGCTGGATTTTGTATATAAAACTTCACATCTTTTTTATCTACTTTATAGTGATTTTCATCCTCAACCGGATAACTTATACTTACATTTTTTTTGCTCGATATATCTTTTGTTTTTTCAAGATTTAACTTATAGTCTTTATGATTTTTTTCAAAAATTGCATAATCAATTCCTATAGATTTAAGTTTATATCCATTAAACTCTTCATTTATTGAAATTATAGAAGTTTTTTTAGGATTTGATTTTTTTGCTACTATTACAAATCCTTTTTTAGAATTTCCATATAATCCCTTTAGTAACAAATCATTTATAGAATAACTTGCTCTTATATCTGATTTTTGTGGTGTTATAGTAGATTTTTTATATTTTTTTATACCAAAAAGTTTTGCCAATTTTACTTTTATATATTCTGGAGTAAAAGAAACTTTTTTTTCTAAAATTACACCCTCTTTTGGTAAATATATGTAAAGTCCAACTCCAACTATTTTAGCTACTATTGCTAAAATAAGTATTACAAACAGAGGTTTAAAATTTTTGTTCATATTTATAACCTCCGTCTTTTTGTTTTTTTAATTTATAGAGTATCTTTCTATAATCTTGTTTCATTTTTTTAGATGCTTTTAAATTTAAAACCAATTTTTTCTCAGTTAAATTTACTTCACCTTCAACTTCTCCAAACTCCCCGTTTGATGTTATTTTAATTTCAAACGGTTTAAAAATTGTATATGTAGCACTTAGAGTATCTACTTTAGTAGGAATATATGAACTAGCTACACTAGAAACTCTTATCATCTGTGCTTTTAAACTGTTTAAAACAAAAAACAAATCTATATCCAACTCTAAAGTTTTT
>Ga0256913_10000886_pt1 | contig 15531 bp, 11 predicted proteins | sample Axial_MatmetaG_FD_185970 | JGI IMG/M metagenome (GOLD analysis project Ga0256913, IMG submission 185970) | Deep-sea worm associated microbial mat communities from Axial Seamount, Juan de Fuca Ridge, Pacific Ocean - Axial_Mat | ecosystem: Environmental > Aquatic > Marine > Oceanic > Microbial...
GCTTGGGTGTTGATGCCAAAGAGGCTGTAGCATACACACTCAAAGCAACACTACCTTGTAAAAATTTGCGTCTTGAAGTTTCTATGATTTTCATGAGAGTTATTATATCAATAAATGATAAACAAAAGGGTATCAAAGGGGATAAACCCTTTGAGAGATTAGAATCTATATCTGATATAGAATCTCAAATCTTGTGCTTTATCTACGACATTAGCATCATCTGAATCAGAAATTTTTTCTGGTTTACCACTATTTCCAAAGAATGCATTACTTCCTGTATATTCATAGTCTATATATGTGTATCTAATTTGTGCAGATAGTGCTTTATTGATTTTGTATGTGTAGTATGCTTCGTATGCATCACCACGAGCTGCTAGCTTGGAGCCTATCATAGTATCTTCACCATAAGTAAATGATCTCCAGTATTTACTACCGTGGTTATACTCAAGTCCCAATGTAGAGTCATCAGTTACAGGCAACAATGCACCCAACCAATATGATGTACCACTCTTATCTTTTTTTGATCCCAACATCTCTTTATTATTATCTGGTTGAGTTTGGCTCCATGCCCAAGAAGCAAACACTTTTGCATCAGCAAAATATCCATCTTCTGTCAATCCATCAACCAATACAGAGATAGCTGCACCTTGCATATCACCATAGTGGTCAAAAATAGGATTACCATTAGCATCTTGACCACTTACATCTGGTAGGTTAAATGCTTTAAACCAGTTTGTCATGACTTTATATTGACCATCATCATATGGTACAAAGATTACACCTGCTAAGTCAATATCATCAATTGACTCTGTTTTATCTGTGATATATGAAGGTTCACCTGATTCAAATGACATTGGTGTTGCATCTGTAGCACCACGACCTACACAGATTTTGAAACTCATACCATCTATACCTGTAGCATCACCTAGTTTGACCATAGTACTTAGACCATCAAACTCTACATTGATATTGTGTCCTAGTGGAGATTTTGCATTATCATCTTCTCTGAAGTTTACCAAAAATCCACCAATAGATGGTCTTCTACCGATACTAAATGTCCAAGGCAAATCACTACCAAATAGACTATCACCTAGATACAACCAATACGCCTCTTTTACTTTTAGAGTATTATCAGAGAGTGCTTCATTGCTAGTCCAATCAAACTGTGAACCCATGCTATATGTTCTATTATTAAAATCAGCACCAAAAGCTTTGTTCATAGCCAATTGACCCTTGAAGATGTTGTGAGAATCAGGGTTAAATGCCATATTTAGGTATAGTCTCAATGTCATTAGAGATGAGTTATCTTTTGAGCTACCATCTGCCATATCATAGTTGATACTATCTATTGCTGTTCTTAAATCAACTCCCCATTTGATATTATCAGTAGCATCGTGTGCTTTTACTTTGTTGATTTTTTTGTCTTGCTTTTTAAGCTGTTTTTTTACAGTTGTAAGCTCATTTTCCAAATCATTGATTTTTGCAGCAAGTTGTGCATTGCTCATCGCACTCACACTTGTAGTAGCCATAGCAGCGACTACAGAAAGTCCCAAAATCTTTTTCATATTTACTCCTTGTTTGTTTGAAACCATTTAAAAAACACCATAGTTTTGATGTTTTAAAATAAGCATTTGGATTATAATATTACTTTCTTAAAAAAATACTATGGATTGAATGTTTTTAAAATAGTTAGTAGTTTTTAGAGGCAGAAGCCTCTAAATCTTAATGACCTTCTTCTTCGTCAAGATTAAATGCTCTAGTACCTACATAGTATAGTAAGATACAAACACCAAGACCACCCAAAGATATCATAATCTCAGTAGCACTTGGGAAGTAGTGTACCCACTCAGGTGCAACTTGATACTCTTTGAGTTTCATCATTTGAAGAGGTTTTAGTTGAGTATCGTGAACTAGGTTATATCTCATAAAGAAGATACCAACCATACCACTTAGTGATGCCCAGAACATCAATACTGGACTTCTACCAAAATCTTTCAAAATGATAGCTAAAGGTATAAGCATAGCCAAAATAACTTCAGCCCAGAATGTCCAAGAACCTAAGATATGGCGTGCAACTTCAGCACGATTTGGCATATCACCATAGATATCTGTCAACATTTTCCATGTTACAAAGAAAATCAAGATTGAGATCAATAATCCTTGAATTTTTGCCAAACCTTCTAAAAGTTTTTTAGTCTTATCATCAAAGTTTAGTTTATATCTAAATCCCATAATAATAAATGACAAGAATATCCCTGTGATAAATGCTGTTAGGATAAAGTATGTTGGATAAAACACACCTTGAGATATCGTTCTAGCATTCAAGAATCCAAAAACTGACCCCAAGTTAGAGTGAGCAGCAAGACCCACTAACAAACCAATAAGACCAAATGTTTTTGCTTTTTTCATATCATTGTTGAGCAAGAAATAAAACTCTACTATCATAAATGTAAGATATACACCATAAAGTGTACCCATCCACCATATAGCTGATGTCATACCTGGACTAAGTACATTGTATATCATCATTCTAACTGGATGTCCTATTTCAAATGCGATTACTGTAAATCCAGCTAAGATAGTTACAATTGATCCAAAAATTGCTCTTTTTGATATCATAGTAAAATCTTTGAAACCAAATACATCTCCAAGTGACCCAACTATACAAAAACCAGTTGAACTAACAACAAAGAAGATATATACAGCAATCAACAATCCCCATGGATGCTCTTTTGTTACATTATAAGCATGGTGTCCATGCATAAGATAGTTACCTACACCCAATACAAGCATTGCAAGCATTGCTACTACAGAGATTGCAACTAACATATTAACCGGAGTTTTTTCAAAACCTAAGATAGATTTTAGTGAAAAATCCTCTTTAATTGGTATATTTAAAGGACCTATTTTCATATCACACTCCTTATGTTAGATAGAATAGTTTTGGTTTAGTACCAAGATGAGATTTTAAACTAAAGTGTTCTCTAGTTCTAAGTAGTTCGCTAATCTCACTGTTTGGATCATCAAGATCACCAAATGTTCTAACTTTTGTAGGACAAGTATTTTGACAAGCAGTTGTCATCTCACCACGAGCTAATCTTGTATCACTACAGAAAGTACACTTATCTACTGTCATTGTTCTGTCATCTACATATCTAGCATCGTATGGACATGCGTTCATACAGTAACTACACAAGATACACTTATCACTATCTACTCTTACTACATGGTTTTCATCATAGTAAGTTGCTTGAGTAGGACATACCATCTGACAAGGTGCATCATCACAGTGTTGACACTGAGATGGCAAAAATGCTGCATTTGCAATATCGAGATTTGGCCACTGACCTTTCATCTCATTTTGTCCAACCCAAATTCTGTGTTTATCAGCTCCAAGAAGAACACCATTTTCTTCTTTACAAGCTACTTCACACGCTTTACAGTTAATACAATTTTTATAATCTAAAGCCATTCCATATCTTGCCATGATTACACCTTTCTAATTTCTACATTTGTTTCATGCATTGAAGCTGCACCATAAATTGGCTCAGTGATATCATTGATAACTGCGTTATCGTTTGCACCGTTTTTATAAGCCCAAGTCAATGCTTCGCTCTCTTCACCAAATCCATGTACAAAGAATACAGTATCAGGTCCAATTTTTTCAGTTGGGTAAGCTTTAATAGTTACTTTTCCTGTAGAACTTTTAATCTCTACATTATCACCAAACTTGATACCCATCTTATCACATACTCTTTTGTTAATCCAAGCATAGTTTTCCATGATAAGATCTCTTAACATTGCATTGTTTGATGTACCACTTTGAGTAAATTGTGCATGACGACCTGTAAGCATTCTAAATTTACCCTCAGGGATTACACAGTTGTACTCATCTTTCCATACTGGCATCGGATCTGCACCTCTTTTCTTGAGGTTAGGGATATTACATTCAATCTTACCACTTGGAGTTTTTGGTTTACCACCTTTGACTGAGTAGTATTTTTTACTCTCTGGATAGTATTGGAATTTGTTTTCACCAAGTTGTTTGAAGTATTTGTCCATATTTGGATAGAACACTCCATGCTCTTTTAGATGATGAGCTGCCTCTTCACCATATACAGAAGCTACTAAGTGATGGTTAATCTCTTCTTGAGATTTTTCAAATGGTTTTCTCATATCAAATTCAGCAAATGTCTCTTTTTCACCATCTTCTTTGATAGCATCTTGAACATCTTCATCATATTTTTTAGTGATTTCCCATAGTGGAAGAGTGATTTTTTCTGTCAATCCTCTCATAATATCAATCACTGGTTTAGTCTCAAACATAGGGTCAATTACTTTGTTTCTTTGAGCGATACTTGGCTCAACTCCACCAAATGTCTTAACCGGATCAGTTCTCTCAAGATAAGTACACTCAGGCAATACAACATCAGCATACATTACAGTATCACTTGGCATTGTATCAATTGCAACTACAAGCTCCATCTTTTTAAGCATTTGAGCTGTTTTTGCAGGATTTGGCATATTTAGCATTGGGTTATGCTTATAGATAAACATACCTCTTACAGGATATGAATGTTTACCATCAACAAAATCATTTCTCCAATTTACCCAAGAGCTACCTAAGCTTGATTCTGCTTGTGCATACATTGGCTCTAGCAGTTCATGGCTTCCTAGTTTTAGTTTGTGACCAAATACAAGTCCACCTTTAGTATCTATACCTCCACTTAGAGCTTGGAAGATTGCCATAGCACGGCGAAGTTGGAAGTCACTGTTACTAAATGTAGATCTTCTACCTGGATAATAAACTGCTTTTGGAGCATGAGCCATAAACTCTCTAGCTACTTCATAGATATCTTTTGCATTGATACCTGTGATTTTCTCAGCCCACTCTGGAGTGTATTTGTTTGAGATTACTAGATTTTTATACTCTTCAAAACCTTTGAAGTTTTCAGCTACATACTCTTTGTTGTAAAGCTCTTCAGTAAGTACTACATAAGTAAGTGCCAATACAAATGCAAGGTCAGTACCTGGTTTGATTGCAAGCCATTTGTCTGATTTTGCAGCAGTATGAGTAAATCTAGGGTCAACACATACTAGTTTAGCACCTCTTCCTTTTGTTCTTTTGAATCCATCCATAGTATCTGGAGTGACAATAGCCTCAGCTCTGTTTGCTCCTGCCATAATGATGTATTCAGCATTATCCAAATCAGCTGATGCATAACCACCAATAGTCACACCATAACCAGAAACAACAGTTTTTAGACATAGTGTAGCGTGGTTTAGCCAGTTGGCACTACCAAATGCTCCATAGAAAGTTTTGAATGTATGCTCAGCCATACCTTCACCAGCACAGAAAAGGAAAGTAGAGCGATTATCTTTTTCTTCATCCAAAATCTTAGCCATACCAGGGAATTTGTCTGTTCCATTCAAGATAGCTTCATAAGCCTCTTCCCAGCTAACTCTTTTGAATTTACCTTCACCTTTTTCTCCTACTCTAATCATAGGGTACTTCAATCTATCTGGGTCATATAGTGCTTGGATACCTGCGTTTCCTCTAGCACACAACATATTTCTAGATTTAGGGAATAGTGGATTTGGATTTAGTTTTGTTACTACTCCATCTTCTACACGAGCCACTGCGGCACATTTGTTAACACACATTTCACAAAGTGTTGCTACCTCTTGAGCTTCACCTGTTCCTGTTTTGGTTGTAACAGATGCTTCACCTTTAGATTCATGTTCACCATGACTAGCTACCAAGTTAGTCACACCCAAACTAGAACCACCTATAATGCTTAGCGATACACTACCTTGAAGAAATTTTCTTCTTGATACTTCAACTTGCATCGGCACTCCTCCTTACTGTAATCTTCAAATAAAATAGGACTAAAATAGTCCAATTTATAAGAGTGTACTATATTTTATAGCACAAATACTTATGTTTGTATAAGATATCAATAAGAAATAGTGATTTTTTAGTCAAATGTATATAATGAAGCTTAATTTAATTTTAACTATAATTTTGATTTATATTACTGATAAATTATAGTGATTTTATCAAGTAAAAGTTGCAAAGTTGTTTCACCTCTAAAGTGATTTTCATTGATTGTATAAGATATGTTTATCTTATCATTGATTTCAAATTTTTCACTAGATTTAAATTTGAGTGCTACAAATGTAGTTTCACCTTGTTTGAGCAAAAATCTCAAATGGTTTTTATCTTTGCCAATACTCTCAACTAGCAAAATTTCTACATTAGTAGAGTAAAACTTCACAGCTGGATTACCTTGACCAAAAGGCTCATACTGTTTTATAAGATGAAGTAACTCAAAAGATATATCACTAAACTCTATCTCTCCTACTATCTCACTATCAAACTCACTTTTTTGATAATCTTTGGTTTTGTATATATCTTGGATTTTAGACACAAAGCTATCAAGATTGTTTTTTTGTAGTGACAAACCAATAGCTGCACTATGACCTCCAAATTTGTCTAGATAATCTCTACACTCATCAACTATCTCAAACAAATCACACTCACAAAAGCTTCTACCACTACCTTTGAGAGTGCCTTTTTCATTTTCACTCAACACGATACAAGGCTTATCAAAATGTCTGCCGACTCTAGCAGCTACTATACCTACTACTCCTTCGTGCCACTCTTTGCCACCAATCACCAATACATCATCATCAAGATTGGCTTTGTCTATAGCTTCTTTTGTGATAGTAGCTTCTATCTCTTTTCTAGTATCATTAAACTCTATTAGTCTTTCTAGTCTAACTCTAGCATCATAGATATTGGTTGAGAGCAAAAACTCTACTGAGTATTTGGCATCTTGCATTCTACCTGCACTGTTTAGTAGTGGTGCCACAAAAAATGCTATATCTTCAGATGTGATAGTATCTTTATCTAGCTTTTCAAAAATAGCTTTGATTGGTGGCTTTGTGCTTTGATTGAGAGATTTAATACCTGCTATACACATAGCACGGTTTATGTGATGAAGTGGCATCATATCAGCTATGATTGCGATAGCTGTATATTCTAAATACTCTATCATATTGATATCAATATTTAGATGATTTTTCAAAGACGCCACTAGATACCAAGCTATCTGAGCACCACAAACTTCGTCATACTTAAAAGTACAATCGGGTTGTTTTTGGTTGATTATGGCATATGCTTGTGGTATCTTTGGTGGCAAGAGATGGTGATCTGTGATGATAAGATCTATACCTCTTTGTTTACAAATCTCACCAGCTTCATAAGCAGATATGCCATTATCTACAGTGATGATCAAATCACACTCATCAATCCTATCTAAAATCTTTGGAGAGAGTCCATACCCATCTTCAAATCTATTTGGTATTATCCACTCTATATAATAATCTAAATGATTAAAAAAACTTTTTATCAATGTAGTAGATACAACACCATCTACATCATAATCGCCTATAAGTACTATTTTTTGATTGTTTTTGATAGCTTGAGCAATCCTAGCGGTTGCTTTTTGCATATCTTTGAAACTATCAGGTGTTGGTAAATCTCTAAGAGTCAAAAAGCCATCTTTAAATCTCTTTTCTAAGATCTGTTTTAGGCTTTGTATATCTATCTTTGGATACATCTATGCTTTGTGTTTGATAGATGCTTCAACAAATGCTAATATCGCAGGATTGGCACTTTGGAGTCTTGAAGTAAACTCAGGATGGAACTGTACTCCCAAAAACCAAGGGTGGTCTTTGACCTCTACAGCCTCTATCAATCCATTTGATTCACCTGTGATTTCCATACCATTTGCCTCAAGTGCATCTCTATATTTTGGATTGGCTTCATATCTATGGCGATGTCTTTCATATATGATACTAGAATCATACGCTTTTCTTAGGTTTGAACCTTCTTTTGTCTGACACTCATACTCTCCAAGTCTCAATGTCCCACCCATAGGTGAAGTGGTAGTTCTAACCTGTCTTGAACCACTAGCATCTATAAACTCATCTATAAGATAAATCATAGGATTTTGTGCATCACTATCAAACTCTACAGAGTTTGCATCTTCCAATCCTAACACATGTCTTGCAAACTCTACAATTGCTAGTTGCATTCCCAAACAGATACCCAAAAATGGTATTTTATTTACTCTAGCATACTCAATTGATGCTATTTTACCCTCAACTCCTCTCTCACCAAATCCACCAGCAACCAAAACACCATCAACATCTGCTAGATATTTTGCTGCACCATCTTCTTGGACTTTTTCAGAATCTACCCATTTGATATTGACACGATTGTCCAGATGAGCTCCAGCGTGGATTAGTGCTTCTGTGAGTGATTTGTATGACTCTTTGAGATCTAAATACTTACCAACAAAAGCGATTTTAACTTCATCTTGTGGCATTATGATTTTGTGTACTAGATTACTCCACTCATCCATCTTTGGTTGACAATTTGCTAGATTTAACTGTTTACAAATTGGTGTGAGTATATCTTGTTTTAAGAAATTAAGAGGTACTTGATATATAGTAGCTGCATCTTCTGCTACTATCACTGAATCCTCTTCAACATCACAAGAGTATGCAATTTTGCGTTTTATCTCTTTTGGTACAGGAGTTTCAGCACGAAGTACTAACATATGTGGTGCTATACCTATACGACGAAGCTCTTGCACCGAGTGTTGCGTTGGTTTGGTTTTAAGCTCACCTGCTGCTTTGATGTAAGGCAAGAGTGTTACATGTATATTCATAACATTTTCTTTACCAAATTCGTGTTTCATTTGTCTAATAGTCTCAAGAAAAGGCAACCCCTCTATATCTCCAGTGGTACCTCCAAGTTCTACTATGAGTATATTTTTACTCTCACCTGCTTTTACAATTCTCTCTTTTATTTCATTTACGATGTGCGGTACTACTTGGATTGTTTTACCTAGATATTTACCTTTTCTTTCATTTTCAATTACAGTTTTATATACTTGCCCTGTAGTAAAGTTGTTGTTTTGAGTCAATGAAGTATCTAAAAATCTCTCATAGTGACCCAAATCCAAATCTGTCTCAGCACCATCTTTTGTAACAAAAACTTCCCCATGTTCTAGTGGAGACATAGTACCTGGATCGACATTGATATAAGGATCAAGTTTCAATACTCCCACACTAAGACCAGTATGTTTTAGAAGTGTTCCTATACTTGCAGCTGTGATTCCTTTACCCAAAGAGCTTAAAACTCCACCTGTTATAAATATATATTTTGTTTTAGATTCACTCATTTTTATCCTCTTTTTATACTATGATTGGCATTATTATTGTGATGAAATTTCCATCTTGCACAATAAATGGTAGATTTGTTTCATTAAATTTTAATTCAAAATAATCCAAATCAACTTGTGCTATAAAATCAAGTAAAAATTTACTATTAATTGCCAAATTATATGTTTCTGTTAAGTTTGTATTTAACTTTATTTCAGTTTTTGCCTCTATATTATCATTACTTAAAGAGTTAAAAATAATACTATCTGGTAATAGAGTCAATTTAATATCTTGTGAAATTGTTGTAATCATTTTTATAGATTCAATCATCTCTTTTTTAGGTAATCGTATAGAGTGCTTTATTGTTTTTGGAATAATTCTTTGATAATCAGGAAATTTTCCATTTATTAGTCTTGTATAAAAATAGTAATTATTATTTTTGATTATTAGATTAGTTTGGTCATAAAATATATCTATTTGGTCAATAAATAACTTCTGAATCTCTAAAATAGCTTTTTTAGGTATTATTAAGTCTAACTCTTGATTATTATTTGTTTCAATTTTAGTTATTGCCAATCTTCTTGTATCTGTACCGACTAAATCTGTGTAATTATATGAAATTTTTATTAAAGCACCATTTAATTCATATTTTGGATTATTTGTATCTATTGCTGAAGAGATTTTTTTTAAATTTTTTATTAATTGAATTGAATTTAATTCAATTTTTGGTTTATTTTCTATTGAAGGGAAAAGAGGATAACTTTTAGCATTAAATGTAGGGAGTTTAAATTTTGATTTATCTTGCTCTATAGTTAATATATCATTTTCTATTTCTAAAGTTATACTTTTATTTTTTAATATGCGAATAATTCCTAAAAGTTTTTTTCCATTTGCAGTAAATGAACCTTCTTTTATAATATTTATTTTGTCAGTCACAATTTTTAAACCAATTTCATTATCTGTTGCTTTTATAATACATTTGTCTTGGTCTGTTTTAAATAAGATGTGTGATGTGATTTGTGTTGCGTCTTTTTTTTCTAAAAAAGGTTGTAGATTCATTAATATCGATTCAATGATTTGTTTATCCGCTTCAATCCTCATACAAAACTCCCTTTTATTATTTTATATTAATTAGTAGTAGTAGTAGGTGATGTGAAAAAGTGAATAACTCATCTACTACCCTATATTGTGTACTTTCAGCGATATAATTAAAACAATTTTTATTCACATCTGTTCACATTTATAATTATATCTTTTTTTTATAAGTTTTTATCGTTATTCACATTATTAGTATTGATTTTGTTTGATAATTCTTCTAAAAGAAGCTTAAATGTCTCATCTGTTTCAATTATTTTATTGATAGTTTTCATTGAATGTGAAATTGCTGTATGATCTTTCATTCCAAAATACATAGCAATTTGTGGCATTGTGCTTTTTGTAAGTTTTCTTGCTAAATATATGGCAGTTCTTCTTGCATTTACTACATTTTGAGTTCTTTTTTTTGATTTTATATCACTTGGTTTGACATTAAGTTCTCTAGATACAATTTTGACTATTTCATCTATTGATATACTCTCTCTCTTTTCTTTGATTTGATCCTTTATCGCATTTTGAGCAAATTCTAATGTAATTTCTTGATTTAACATAGACCCTAAGGCATTAAGTTTGATAATGGTTCCTTCAATTTCTCTTATATTGTCACCCATATGAGTAGCAATAAAATTAATAATTTCACTATTTAAATTGATTCCATCTAATTCACACTTTTTTTGTATGATAGCTATCTTGGTTTCTAGTCCAGGAGGTTGGATATCAGCCATTAAACCCCATTCAAAGCGAGTTTTTAGTCTATTTACTAACCCTACGATTTTATTTGGTGCTCTATCTGCTGTTAGGACTATCTGCTTATTATTGTTATGTAGAGTGTTAAAAGTGTGAAAAAACTCATCTTGAGTTTGCTCTTTACCGCTTAAAAATTGTATATCATCTATAAGTAATAAATCACACTCTCTAAACTTTGCCCTAAATCTTTCCATAGTATTTGATTTTAGATGTGAAATAAATGAATTCATAAACTGTTCTACAGTTGTGTATATTACATTGTGTCCTAAATTTAAATGGTAATTTCCAATAGCGTGTAATAGGTGTGTTTTTCCTAGTCCGGCACCACCATAGATAAAAAGAGGATTGTATAGTTTTCCGGGTTTTTCTGCAACAGATTTTGCTGTAATATATGCAAATTGATTAGAATCTCCTATAATAAAGCTATTAAATGTCAAAGATGGATTTAAATAGGTACTTTTTGTATTACTTTTTTTCACATATTGTTGTTTTTTATGATTAAGTAGTCTATCTTTTTTATTGATAATAATACTTATTTCAGGTTTAATACCATTATGTAGTTCAAAAATATGTTTCATCTTTTCTGAATACTTAGTTTTGACCCATTTTGCTACAATAATATTGGGAGCAATGAAACATAAAAGATTTTCTTGTGAGTTTTCTTCATCATAGACTAAGTTTTTCACATATCTATTGTATTCTAGCTTAGGTATTTCACTATTTAATTCACTTAAAACCTTATTTCCAATATTCATTTTTGTACCTTTTTAAATATTTTTTAATCACAATAGATTAAAATGTGAATAACTTATGTGATTTTATCTAAAATAGGCTAAAATACGGGATGTTTTAGATGTGAATAAAGTTATTCACATTTTTGCAAAGGATGTGAATGAAAATAATGGGAATCGACCCCGGAACCCGTAATTTAGGGTATTGTATATTAAATTTTGATGGAAAAAGTTATTCACTTATTGAAGCGGGTTTAGTGAAAATAAAAACGAAAATTTTACAAGAACAGATTGTAGAATTGATAGAAGGTCTAGATGTGATTTTAAATTCACATCAGATAGACCAAGTAGCTATAGAAGATATCTTTTATGCATATAATCCACAAACTGTACTCAAACTAGCACAATTTAGAGGGGCATTGTCTCTAAAGGTACTCCAAGAGATAGGATACTTTTACGAATACACCCCTTTGCAGGTCAAAAAAGCCCTAACAGGCAACGGCAAAGCATCAAAAGAGCAAGTCGCATTTATGGTAAAGAGACTTCTAAAAATAAAAAAAGAGATAAAACCCCTAGATATCACAGACGCAATGGCGATAGCCATAACACATACACAAAGAGTAAGGTTGAAAGGATAAACAGCTTACTTTAGTATAAAGATAGATAAAATACATAAAAAAAGAGAGAAATATGCAAATTAAAAAATTGATAAAAAGTTCATTATTGTTACTATTGACAGGAAATATACTTTATGCAAATGCAGAAAGCAATAGTACAAATGGTGATTTATATAAATTACCATCTAATTATAATATGATAGTAGCACTATATGGTCGTCCCAATGTGAAAACACTTGGTATATTGGGTCAACAGCCAATACAAGAGAGTATCAAAAAAGCAAAGACAAAAGCAAAAGAGTATGAAGATGCTTGGGGAGTAGGCAAACATGTAACTCCAGGGTTTGATCTCATATATGAGATGGCTACAAGCTCACCAGGTAGAGATAAAAAGTATGTGATTACTCTTAGTGATAAGGTTCTATTAGATTATATAAAAATTGCAAAAGAAAATGATATAGTAGTATTTATAGATGTTCAACTTGGTAAAAAAACACCAGCACAAGCAGTAAAACCATTGTTGAAATATCTAAAATATGATAATGTTCATATCGCAATAGACCCTGAATTTTCAGTAGATGACCTTACAGTAAATCCTGGTAAAAAAATAGGCTCTATCACAGGTCCACAAATCAATGAAGTACAAGATATGATAAAAGAGTATATAGTCCAAAATGGTATTAAAAATGATAAAATACTACTTATTCATATGTTTACTGAGCATATGGTGACAGATAAAAAAGCAGTCAGATATACAGACCATGTGCATGTTGTGATGCATCTAGATGGCCATGGATCTCCTGCATTGAAAATAAAAACATACAATGGACTCTATTCAGACATAAGAGCATCAAAAGTAGTGGGTGGATTTAAAGTATTTTATAAACAAGACAAACCCATCATGACACCAAAACAAGTACTTGGGATAGAGCCAGTAGGCAGATATAAAGTCAGAGATATACCAAGGGTTATTACATATCAGTAAACCCAAATTATGCATTAGACTTTTATCAAAGAAGTGCTAATGCTTTGCAATAGGGATTTTGATAAATTTTGCAGGATTACCTGTTTGGTAATTCAAAAAATTTAGCGAAGTTCCTATAGGCAAATGATTTGTGCTAATTTGTGAATTTCTAATGCATAATTTGGGGTAATCTAACACAATGAGGGGTATAGATTATACACCCTCTGCAATCATAGCATCTGCAACTCGTTTAAATCCAGCAATATTTGCACCATCTACATAGTTACCTTCCACACCAAACTCTTTGGCAGTTTGTGCAACATTTTCACAAATTTTTTCCATAGTCTCTTTCAATCTTCTATCTACCTCATCAAAAGTCCATTTTTGCATAGCTGCATTTTGACTCATCTCAAATCCACTTACAGCAACACCTCCAGCATTAGCTGCTTTTGCAGGTGCAAGAGATATTTTGTTTTTGAGCAATAGATGTACAGCTTGAGTTGTAGAAGGCATATTGGCACCTTCAGTGACACAAATACAACCATTTTTGATAAGATTAGCTGCATCTTTTTCATTCAACTCGTTTTGTGTAGCACATGGGAAAGCTGCATAACAAGGTATATCCCAAACAGCATGTGTTCCCTGAGGATATTCTGATACTGGTATGTATTTGGCTTCAGGGTGACTTTTTATGTACTCTTCTAAAGATACTCTTTTATTGAATTTCAAATCTTTTAGTAACTCTAAATCAACACCTCTTGCATCATATATCATACCTTTTGAATCGGTACAAGTTACAGGTATAGCACCAAGTTGTTGAAGCTTTTCTATAACATGTAGTGCTACATTCCCTGAACCGCTAACTGTACAGATTTTGCCTTGTAGTGGTTCTTTATGCTCTAGTTCAAGCATTTTAGAAGCAAAATATACTACTCCATAACCTGTGGCTTCAGGTCTCATTAAAGAGCCACCAAAGAAAAATGGTTTACCAGTTAGTACACCTTCAAATGCAGATGTCATTCTTTTATATTCACCAAATAGATAACCTATCTCTCTAGCACCTACACCTATATCACCAGCTGGTACATCTATGCGTGGACCTATATGCTTGTATAACTCCTTCATAAATGCTGTACAAAAACGCATTATCTCAAAGTCACTTTTGCCTTTTGGATCAAAATCACTTCCACCTTTAGCACCACCCAAAGGGAGTCCAGTCAAAGCATTTTTGAGTATCTGTTCAAATCCTAAAAATTTCAATATACCTTCATTTACAGATGGATGAAAACGCAATCCACCTTTGTATGGTCCTAATGCATTATTAAATTGTACACGATAACCTGTATTTACTTGTACTTCATTATTGTCATCCATCCAAACAACTTTAAATTTGATAACTCTATCAGGAGTAATTAATCTTCTTATGATTGCATTTTTGGCACTTTTATCATATATCTCATCTGATTTAAATAGCGGAAATATAGATATCAGTACCTCTTCCATAGCTTGGAAAAATACATCATCTTCTTTGCAGTTTGGATTTTTTAGTTTTGCTATTTCGGCTTTTGCATCTTCTAGTGTAGTTATTCTTCTTTTCATCAAATGTCCTTTTTATATTGTTATTGTTGTTCTATTTGTTTAACAGCTATATTTGCTGCCATCACTATAGGGTAGTTGGTAGGTGCAGCTGTTAGCATAGGTTGGGTAGCGACTTGCATAGAGATGATTTGATAGATTGTCATTTTGGACTCTATCATAAGACCAATTATATTTATCATCTCACCTGTTTCATTGCCACCTACAACTTGACCTCCTATTATCTGTCCACCATGTCTCATAGCAATGAGTTTGACTAACTGTTTTTGGGCATCTGGGATACTTGCTGGATGTCTATTCATACCGCTAAAAGTACCAACAACTATATCAGCACCATTTTTTATAGCTACCTCTTGAGTTATACCTGCTGAAGAGAAAGCAGTTTTACCAACCATGGTAGAAAAGATAGCTATAGTGCCATTAAAGCCTTTGATATATTTGAAACTAAATAGTGAACTTCCTGCCACTCTACCTTCTGCTGCTGAGGTAGAAGCCAACATAACTTTGGATGGTTTTCTAGTAATAAAACCTCTTCTAGCACTAC
>Ga0256913_10000887_pt1 | contig 15528 bp, 13 predicted proteins | sample Axial_MatmetaG_FD_185970 | JGI IMG/M metagenome (GOLD analysis project Ga0256913, IMG submission 185970) | Deep-sea worm associated microbial mat communities from Axial Seamount, Juan de Fuca Ridge, Pacific Ocean - Axial_Mat | ecosystem: Environmental > Aquatic > Marine > Oceanic > Microbial...
AAAAGTTCTGGCACTGGGTGAGCATTTCAGCAAAGAAGCTTTGGAGGAAATCTTGCTTTTTAGTCCACGAGTAGAGAATGTGGCAGTGAAAGACATGAAGCTACGGACTTTCATCACACAAGACAAGCAGCGTGACGATTTGGTGGGACACGTCTATGACATCACTTACGGCAGCATCAGGCGTGACCAAGATAAACTGGTAATTATTGACGATAGCATCGTGCGCGGCACCACTCTCAAACAAAGCATTATCAGTATTATCGACCGCTTAGGGCCAACAGATATCATTGTTGTTTCTTCTGCTCCTCAGATAAGATACCCCGATTGTTATGGAATAGATATGGCACGCTTGGGCGATTTTATTGCCTTTAGAGCTGCTATTGAGTTACTAAAAGATACCAAGCAAGAATCTATTATCAATCAAGTATATCAAAAATGCAAGAAACAACAACAACTGCCCAAAGAGGAAGTGGTAAATTATGTTAAAGATATTTATCGTCCCTTTAGTGCAGAGGAGATTTCAACAAAAATAGCCCAATTGGTCACCCCCATGCATGTGAAAGCTAAAGTAAAAATTTTATACCAAAGCATTGAAAACCTGCATGAAGCTATCCCGGAACATCAAGGTGATTGGTATTTCACAGGCGACTATCCCACTCCCGGCGGAAACAAAGTGGTCAATACCAGCTTTATCAACTATATTGAGGGAAATAAGGGCCGCGCATACTAAGAATAAACAGTAGTCAAGAGCTTACGACTTCCCCCATGATTTCTGAACTCACAAAGATAGATGCCTTGCCAAATGCCCATGCCTAAGCCATGATTTACAATGGGAATGGTGAGGCTAACGCCGGTGAAACTACTTTTAATATGGGCAGGCATATCATCGGCACCTTCCATGGTATGAATATAATCCCGATCGTTTTCCGGAACCAGTTTATTGAAAACCGTTTCAAAATCTAACCTTACGCTGGGGTCAGCGTTTTCATTAATCGTTAATCCGGCAGAGGTATGTTTCAAGAAAAGATTCAATAAGCCTTTTTCCGGCAGCTTCAATTGCGCCTCTATTTCACTTGTTATCAAATGAAACCCCCTACTTCTGGCTTGTAGCCTGATCTCTTTTTGCTGTATCATCTTCCATTGTATTTTGAATAGCTTTTATATCTCATCCATCTGAATAATTTTATTTAATATGGCGTATACCGTAAGACCCGATACCGTTTTAATACCCAATTTCTTCGTGATGTTTTTTCGGTGGGTGATGACAGTATGTGCACTAATGAAGAGGTCATCGGCTATTTCTTTATTGGTTTTCCCCAGTGCTATCTCACGCAAAATATCCTTTTCTCGTTCACTCAGACCACCATCAGCATTCACATGTTTGACGGCCTCCATACTTAAAGCAAGATTCCTTTTGATATTTTTCATCAAAACCAATTCTTCCTCATCTAAATACAAAATATCTGTCTGAGAATCCAAAGAGCTCAAAATATCCGACTTTTGATCCAATACCCGAATCAAACGTGTTTGACTCAAGCTTTGCAAATAAGGGGTGAGTGCATATTGCAAGCTAGAATGGATAAATATAACATTGGGTGTTGAGTGGGACAAATACGTCTCTATTTCTTTCTTGCTACCAAAGCAGAACAGTTTTCTATGAGCTGCTCTTTCGCGAATCAGCGACTCTAATCCTCTTCTGGCGATCACATTTGGTATGGCCACGACTATCATTAGCTGGAGAATTTTTGAGTTAACTTTTTCTCCATCTCACCAATCAAAGGCACCAGAACCATATTCTCTATTCTGCTATGATCGTTTAAATCATTTTCCAATTTAAACAAAGCGGTCAACACAGCATTTCTTAAATAGCTGTCACGGGGTTGAGGAAGATATTTAATCAAGATATTCTTTAAATCGAAAAGTTTCGATTCAATATCGGAATGTTCTTTGGCATAAGCATCTATGGGGCAGGTCTTTATCTTATACGCCAAAGATTCACTTAATTCGTTATTATTATGGGCATTAAATACATTCACAACATAAGGATAGATGGTCTTTTCCTCCAATTCAATATGGGTGTAAAATTCATTTTTATACTCTTCAAAAAAATTTTTCACCAATAAAAACTGCTTTTGATCGATATCTAAATGCTGTATCAGCGCATTGATACGGTTTTCCACCTCGGGTATCATCCTTTTGGTATAATACTGATGCGTTGCTTTTAAATAGGCTACTACCTTTTCAATTGATAATTCCTGTAACTTCAATGTCTTATTGATATCATGATCAAGAAAGGCATTGATAATAACTAAAAAGAAATCCACATCAATTTCATTTTGCTTACAAACAGCATCAATAGATAAGTCGCCAAAACCCAACTGCACACCCAGTCTGTTTATCACAGGAAGTAATAAATAATTATAATGGATGGCATCCGACATCTTCATGTCTTTTGTGATATACATATTGTTTTTTTTTACAAATGTAGTCGAAATTTACTATTCTTCAATCTGAAATTCTCCTTCATCGTAGATCAAGCTAAAGAAGGGCTGGCATTAATTTCTCTCACATTCTTGGCGAGGCATAAAAATCATTGTAAGTTTGTCAAAAAAAAGAGAGCATGAAAAAAATCATCATCATCAGTTTTATTTTAATAGTAACGAGCAGTCTGTTTGCCCAAAAGATCAATCATAGCATGATGGATCCCGATTTGAATAAAGAAATACTAATCGGTAAAACCAATGAAACAGGCTTAGTAAATCCCATTTTTGTGGAAGACTGGCAAAGCAGTTACGATGCCTATGTGCCGGATAAAATAGTGGCCAAAAAACTTCGTAAAATATTTAAAAAGCAAAAAGGCCTAAATATCAAAGTGTTTTTTGGTTCATGGTGTGGCGATAGTCAAGAACAATTACCCAATTATGTAAAGCTCGTACATCTTTCCAAGATTAAAGCAACAGAATATTATGCAGTGGATAGACATAAAAGCATGCCATGCATGGATATCACCAATTACAAGATTGATAGAGTACCTACTTTTATTGTTTATAAGGATACCACAGAAATTGGACGAATCATAGAGAGTCCGGAGGTAAGTATAGAAAAAGATCTTTTAAAAATTGTACAATAATGAAAACAATTGACACCATTGCTGAGCTGAAAAATCACCTTCATGCTTTTAAAACAGCCGGCAAATCTATTGGTTTTGTACCAACTATGGGAGCTTTGCATGATGGACATTTAAGCCTGGTAAAAGCGGCAAAAGCCCATAACGATCTGGTTGTGGTGAGCATCTTTGTGAATCCCATACAGTTTAATAATGCTGATGATTTAAAGAAATATCCACGAACTATAGAGGCTGATTCTGCCTTATTACAAGGACTCTGCGATATTATTTTCTACCCTTCTGTGGAGGAGATGTATCCTGAAAAGGTAACTAAAGAATATCATTTTGGTTCATTAGCCCAAGTGCTGGAAGGAGAGTTTCGTCCGGGCCATTTTAACGGCGTTGCAGTGGTAGTGAAAAAACTTTTTGACATTGTGCAAGCGGATCGTGCTTACTTTGGAAAGAAGGATTTTCAGCAGTTAGCCATCATCCGGAGGCTAGTAGAAATTGAAAATATCCCTATTGAAGTGATCGCTTGCAATACCCGTCGTGAGAAAGACGGCTTGGCCATGAGTAGCAGAAATACACGCTTAAGCAAAGAAGAGAGAAAACTAGCTCCAGAGATATTTGAATCACTGAATCAAACAAAGGAAGGATTATCCACCAAAAGCCCCAAAGAGTTAGAAAGACAAGCATTACTCAAACTCAATAAGCATTTTAAACCGGAATATTTTAGAATTGTGGATGGTCATAGCTTACAAGAAATTCATCATTGGTCCGATACCGACTACCCTGTTGCCCTAGTGGCTGTCTTCTTAGGTGAGGTCAGACTGATTGATAATTTGGAGTTATAAATGCCATTTCTGCCGGAAGAAATACAACTGGCTCTCATAGAAAGGGGGGAGATCACCGGCATCAAAAGCATCAGTGGTGGATCTATCAATCGAGCCTTTGAAATAAGCACTGCAAATACCTCCTATTTTCTTAAATACAATTCGGCTAAGCGCTATCCCAAAATGTTTTCCTCCGAATATAAAGGATTACAATTATTGTTAGCTTCTAATAGCATTAAAATACCGAAGCCACTACTTTTTATGGAAGGAGAAAATTATTCTTTTCTCTTGTTGGAGCTCATCAAATCTAAGTGCCCATCCATACATTTTTGGCAAATATTTGCTGAAAAATTGGCCGAACTTCATCGCCATTCTGCTACTACTTTCGGACTAAACTTCGATAATTATATGGGTAGCTTACCTCAATCAAATGCCCGGCATCAGCATTTTGCACCCTTCTTTATTGAGGAAAGATTACAGCCGCAAATTAAAATGGCCTACGACCGCAACTTACTGAAAGACATTCATATTCAAATGTCAGAACGTTTATATACCAGACTTGCCGCCATACTACCGGAAGAAAAACCTGCTTTGATCCATGGTGATTTATGGAGTGGTAATTTGATGAGCGATGAATATGGAGCTCCGGTGGTTTTCGATCCGGCTTGTCACTACGGGCATAGGGAAGCGGACATCGCCATGACTCAAATGTTTGGGGGGGTAGCCTCGGAGTTTTACCATCATTATCAGGAATGCTTTCCTATGGAAAAAGGCTGGCAAGGCCGTATGAAATACTATCGTCTCTACCCCGTATTGATTCATCTAAATCTTTTTGGTAGCTCTTATCTTCACGACTTTATAAGTGTGATTGAAAAATTCTAACCTGAATAATTCATGAGTTTTCGTAATGAGAAATCAAAATGCAATAAGTAAAGAAGAACGCAGATTTTTGACTCGCAAGAATAAGCATGCTTCGACAAACTCGACACAGCTGCTATTTTGAGAATCAACAAAGGAGCATTCCTTTTGGTTGCAGCAGTTTGACTTAGAAATAGAAATATTTGTGAATTAATCGGGCTAAATATTTTTTTGTGCAAAAGCCCAATGGAATAAGGGAAAAATACAAAAGCCCAATAACACTTCGGAAACTTTCATTACTTTTTAAGTTTCCTACGTATAAATAGTTTATCTTTGCCGAGAATTTAAGTCCTTCATGAAAATTGGGGCTTTTGTCGAATAAAAATTATCAGCAAAGATGAAAAAATATTATTTAGTTATTTTATTGATTCTCCCATTTTTAGGGAGTGCACAAGACAGCCTTCAAGTTTTTAGTTTGCAGCAAGCCATTGATTATGCAAAGATCCATAATTACGATTATATCAATGCGCAAACAGATATAGAAATCGCCAAAAAGAAAGTCTGGGAGACCACTGCCTATGGACTACCACAAGTAGATGCAGCCCTGAGCAACGAAAACTTTATTGACATCCCCACCACCTTGATGCCTGATTTTATCTCGCCATCTGTTTATGGAGTGAATATCAATGGTTTTGGGCTCACTCCTATCACTCCTCTATCGGACGATCCTCAATTTTTTCCAGTAAAATTTGGTACCAAACACAATGCATCAGCTTCTGTTAACGTCAGCCAATTATTATTTAGTGGTGAATATATTATTGGTTTAAAAGCCTCCAAAGCATTCTTGGGTCAGACAGAAAAACAAAAGGTAAAAACAGAGGTTCTTTTGGTAGAACAAGTAAGTAAGAGCTATTTTCTTATCCTCTCTTTACAAGACAACCTCCGCATTTTAGATAGCAGCTTAAAGGTTAATAACGCCCTCTTTGAAGAGACCAAAGAAATGCTGAAGGCAGGGTTTATTGAGGATACAGACGTGGATCAACTGGATGTTATTGTTTCCACATTGAAAGCCAGCATCCGAAATATAGAAAACCAAAAACATACTGCCACTGCATTTTTAAAATTTTATATGGGCTTGGCTCCCGAAACAAACATTAGCTTATCCGATGACATCAATAAGGTCTTGGATCAAATGAATATGGATTATCTACTCCAAAGCAAATTTGATGTGAATGAAAACATAGATTTTCTGATTTTCTCACAACAGAAGAAATTGTCAGACTTGCAAATACAGAGGGATAAATCAGCCTATTTACCTTCTCTTAATGCCTTTTTCAATGCCAAAACCAGCGCTATGCGAGACACATACAGTTTCTTCGACGGCAGCAAACCATGGTATCCAACTACAGTATGGGGTCTTCAAATGAACATCCCTATCTTTAGCTCCGGAAAACGGCGTGCCATCGTTCAGCAAAGCAAACTAGATATGCGCAAGCTAAATGAGAGCGAAAAACAATTAACTAACTCCCTAAACTTGCAAGTTCAAACGGCTCGCAACAATTTTTCTAATCAATACTACGAATATCTCAATAGAAAGAAAAATCTAGAGCTGACCGTGAAAATATACCACAAAACCAATGCTAAATATAAAGAAGGTATGGCTTCGAGTTTCGATTTAAATCAAGCACAAAATAATTTTATTCAGGCCAATACATCCTATACCACTTCCATCATGAACTTACTTCAGAATAAAATTGAATTAGAAAAAATCTTAACCAAGACGGCTTCTCTCTTCAATTAATCTTATGCAAGTTGATATAAAACTAAGGAAAATGAAAATAATTAAAAACACAGCGCTACTCCTAATACTTACAAGTCTTTTTAGCTCCTGCGATCATAATTTTAATGAAAAGAAAGTTCAACTTCTCAGTCATAAAGACAGCATCAGCTACATCATAGGCTATGATTATGGAGAAGGAATTGCCTTAAAAGGGTTACAAGTTTCCAAGGAAGCCATCATTAAAGGCCTATTGAACGGGATGACAGGAAAAGCTTGCATGCCGGATAGCCTTATCACACAATTGGTAGTAAATTTTCAGAAAGAAGTAGATGCCCGAGAAGACAGTTTGAAAACTGAAGAAATCATTGAGAATATTAAAGAAGGCAAAGCATACCTTGAGAAAAACAAAAGCTTAGATGGTGTTATAGAGCTAAAAGATGGCCTGCAATACAAAATCATCAAGGAAGGTCAGGGAGTTCATCCATTGCCAACTGACAGTGTAAGCATCCACTTCAGGGCGATGTTTATCAACGGAAAAACCTTTGATATGAGCTACGACCAAGGCCCGGCCGAAATTAGATTAAATAAACTAGTTAAGGGACTATCTGAGGGTATTCAGCTCATGAAACCGGGCAGCATCTATGAATTTTATATGCCTTACACTTTGGCCTATGGGGAAAACGATTTCGCCAATGTAATCCCGGGTGGCTCTACCATTAAATACCATGTTGAACTGATAAAAATTAATAAGTAATATGGACGAGAAATTAAATAATATCATCAAAGAGGTTGGCAGCCTTTATCTCAAATATGGCATCAAAAGTGTAACCATGGATGATGTGGCTCGCCATTTGGGTATTTCAAAAAAGACCCTCTATACCTATGTAAAAGACAAAAACGAGCTGGTGCGACTAACCGTAGAAGCACAAATTGCAGAACATGAAGCTCTCTATGAGCAAATGGACTCAGCAAATGTAAAGGCATTGGACGAGGTTTATACTGTTTTTATCAAAGTAGGACAAGTATTCCAAGAACTCAATCCCAGCTATCAATACGACCTGCATAAATATTACCCCCAGTTATGCAAAGAGTTTATGGGTTTTAAAAAGAAACAACTTTTCAATAGCATCAAAGCAAATCTGCTAAAAGGAATTAAGGAAGGTGTATACAGAAAGGAAATCAATGTAGACATCATCGCTCATATGCAGGTATCGCATCATGTAATGGATGAAAATGAAGATGAAAACCCCTGGTTTAACAAAGAAACTTTTGAAGAGGTATTCCTCTATCACATGCATGCCATTCTCAATGAAAAAGGGCGTGAAGAATTATTAAAGAAGAACTTTTTCAAAAATAATTAGATAAAAAACCACCAAATATAACGTGATAAAAATAAACTTATGAAAACAAGAATCATCATCATCGTAATTATGTTCAGCATAGGCTTAGCATCTTGCACTACCTCATCAGAAAAAGAGCAGTTACAAAAACAATTAGATACCAAGAAATTAGAATACTCCAATTTAAAACTGGAGATCAATAAACTACAAGATCAATTATCAGAATTAGATAGCACGAACAATACTAAAGGTATTGCTGTTAATGTACAAGAGTTGGAGCCACAAAAATTCCAGCATTTCTTCGATGTTAACAGCAGCTTTGAAGCCGTCAACTATGCCTATATCAGCCCTGAAACATCAGGTCAGCTAAAGCAAATTTTGGTGAAAGAAGGCGATGAAGTAAAAAAAGGCCAACTGCTGGCAAAATTAAACACTGCCATCATTGAAAATAGTATCGCAGAAGTAAAAACGGCACTCGCTCTTTCCAAAACCATTTATAAAAAACAAAAAGAACTTTGGGAGAAAAACATTGGTAGCGAGCTAGACTACCTCCGAGCCAAAACTGAAAAGGAAAGCATGGAAAACAAACTCAGTACCCTTCAAAGTCAACTCGATATGTCCTTGATAAAATCTCCTATCAACGGTATATTAGACCAAATAAATATTAGAGAAGGGGAGTTGGCCATGCCCGGACAACTGATGATGAAGGTGGTCAACCTGAAAAACTTCTATCTAAATGCGGAAGTTTCAGAGTCCTACCTTCCTTATTTGCATAAAGGCGATCAAGCGGAAATTAAGCTAATGTCCTACAACACTCCTCCCATAACTGCACCTATTTATCGTATTTCTAATATCATCAACAAAGAGAACCGAAGCTTTACAGTGCAGATAAAAGTTGAAAATATTGATGGCATTATCAAACCAAATATGCTGGCCATGGCCAGATTCAAAGACTTTGAATCCGAAGCTGCACTAGTCGTTCCTTCTATTCTTGTGAAGAAAGATTTTCATGGTGATTACCTGTTTATTGCACAACAAAAAAATGGAAAAGCATTTGCTCATAAGGTGTATGTGAAAACAGGCAAAAGCATCAATGATGTAACCATGATACAATCGGGTTTGCAAGCCGGAGACAAAATCATTATCAATGGTTACAATCAGGTAGTAGAAGGCAGTTTGCTCAGCATCAAATAAATAACCACAGCATGAAAGAGAATCAACAAAAAACAAAAGTAAAAAGAGAGTTTAAGCTTACCAGCTTTGCCCTCAGTAATAAAAATACTGTCTTTTTGATGACTGTATTGCTGATAGCCTTTGGTATATATAGCTATAAAAGCTTGCCCAAAGAGCTATTCCCCGATGTGTATTTCCCCACCATGATTGTACAAACTGTATATCCGGGAAATCCACCTTCCGACATGGAAAACCTCGTAACCCGTCCTCTGGAAAAAGAGCTGGACGGCGTAAAAGGAGTAAAGAAAATGACCTCCACATCCAGCCAAGACATCTCTGCTATTTTCGTAGAATTTAATACCGATGTACCTTCCGACGAAGCTCTTAGAGAAGTGAAAGATGCTGTGGATAAGGCCATGGGAGAGCTTCCTGATGACTTGCCCAATGATCCCATGGTATCGGATATCGATTTTTCAGAATTTCCGGTTTTGGCCATCAACCTCTCCGGTGATTTCTCTACCAATGAGTTAAAAGAGTATGCCGAATACATTCAAGACGAAGTAGAGGATATCAGTGAGGTGAGTAAGGTTCAAATTAAAGGGCTCAAAGACAGAGAAGTGAGTATCATGGTGGATTTGCCAAAGATGGAGGCCAATAAAATAAGTTTCAATGATATTGAGCAAGCCATCGCCAATGAAAACTTATCTGTTTCGGGGGGTGAACTCCGTATTGGAGGCATCATGCGCTCAGTTAGGGTGATTGGGGAATTCACTTCTATGAAACAAATAGAGAATGTGATCGTGAAGCGAGAAAAGGGAAATATCGTTTATTTAAAAGATATTGCACAGGTGGAATATGGCTATGCTGATGCCAAGAGCTTTGCACGCCTCGACTCTAAACCCGTTGTGTCCTTACAGGTGATTAAAAAAGGCGGGCAAAATCTGCTATCCGCCATCGATCAGGTATTTGCTAAAATGAAAACCGCACAAAAAACCGGAGCCCTGCCTCCCACTTTACGTATCTCCTACACCAATGACCAGAGTGATATGATTCGTAAGCAAATCGCTAACCTGGAGAACAGCCTGATTTTGGGTGTGATTTTCGTTATCCTCATCTTGTTTTTCTTCTTAGGAACCAGAAACTCACTCTTCGTTGGATTTGCCATTCCAACCTCTATGTTTATCAGCTTTGTGGTCTTTAGCCTGATGGGATTTAAGATCAATATGATCATTTTATTCGGATTGATTTTGGCTCTCGGCATGCTCGTTGACAATGCCATTGTGGTGGTGGAAAATGTTTATCGATTTGTATCGCAGGGGCATTCCAATGAAAAATCGAGCCGCGAAGCAGTGGGCGAAATAGCTTGGCCCATTATCTCATCAACCCTAACCACCTTGGCAGCCTTCTTCCCGCTTATTTTTTGGGATAGCTTGATGGGTGAGTTTATGAAATTTCTACCCATTACCTTAATTATCGTGCTTACTTCCAGCCTATTTGTAGCACTCATCTTAGTACCTGTTTATACTGCAGTATTTATGAAAAGAGGTGCAGAAAACGATATCGTCAATAAGAAAACTACCCTAATGTGGGTAGCCGGACTAGCTATTTTCTCCCTCCTATTTTATACTCTTAAGTGGAATGTAGCAGGTGGATTGGCGGGATTTTCTGCTATCCTAGGTCTATCCAATGTACTCTTCTTAAACAGGATTGGAATTTGGTTTAAGAATGTATTTTTAGTCTGGCTAGAGAAATTCTATGGTGCCGTAGTTCATTTTGCTATCAAAAAATACAACTCCATCTATTTCATTCTGGGCACTATTGTATTGATGTTTCTCACCATCATACTGATGTTTGCCCGTGAGCCCAAAATAGTTTTCTTCCCCTCCTCCTATCCCAAATTTATCAATGTCACTGCTGAGCTTCCCATCGGTACTGATGTATATACCACCGATAAATTCATCAAAAGTTTAGAGAAAGATGTGACGAAGATTTTGGAACCCAATAAAAAAATAGTAAAGAACATGCTCACCACAGTGGGGAATGGAGCCAAAGGCCAAAACAATTCTTTCGATGTTGCCGAAACACCAAACAAAGGTCTCATCACTATCAATTTTGTTGACTATGAGTTACGCGATGGCATCAATACTTTTGATATCATGAAAGATCTAAGCCATCAACTTATTGGCAATTATCCGGGTGTATATATTTCTGTTGAGAAACCACGCGAAGGGCCTCCAACCGGGAAACCGGTGAATATTGAAGTAAGTGGAAAAGACTATACCAAACTCATTGCTCTTAGTGACAGCATCTTAAACAAACTCAACAAAGAGCAAGTGGCTGGTATTGAAGGTCTAAAACTAGATTTGAAGATGGGTAACCCTGAATTATTAGTCCATATCGACAGAGACAAAGCCCGTCGCTTTGGCCTAAGCACTGGTCAAATTGCCATGACCATACGTACCGCCTTATTTGGGAAAGAAGTCTCCGATTATAAAGTTGGCGAAGATGAATATCCCATCGACTTAAGGCTACAAGATAAATATCGCTATGACGTCCCTACCTTGATGAACCAAAAAATTACTTTCAGAAATAAAGGCAATGGTCGCATTATGCAAGTACCGGTTTCTTCGGTAGCCAGCATCAGCTATTCTACTACTTTTGGTGCGGTAAAACGGAAAAATATGGACAGAGTCATCACCATTTATTCCAATGTGTTGGAGGGCTATAATGCAACAGATATTAATAAGCAATTAAAGTCCACCTTAGCAGATTTCAAAATGCCCGAAGGATATAAATACGAGTTTACGGGTGAACAAGAAGAACAGCAAAAGAGTATGATTTTCTTGGTAACAGCCTTATTGATAGCTGTTTCGCTGATTACCATTATTCTGGTCAGTCAGTTTAACTCTATCGTAAAGCCTTTGATTATTATGGCCAGCGTTTTATTTAGCACCATTGGGGTATTTGGTGGTTTGGCCACCTTCCATATGGATTTTGTCGTAATTATGACGGGTATAGGAATTGTATCTCTGGCTGGGGTAGTAGTTAATAATGCAATCGTATTAATTGATTATATTGATTTACTGAAGCGCCGTAGAAGGGAAGAATTAGGATTGGAAGAAAACGCTCTACTTTCAAAAGAAGATGCCATGCAATGTGTGGAACAAGCCGGGCGCACGCGTTTAAGACCCGTTCTGCTCACTGCCATTACCACTATCCTTGGGCTCATCCCCATGGCCATTGGTTTAAATATCAATTTTGAAACCTTGCTAACAGACTTAAATCCTCAGATCTTCTTTGGAGGTGATAATATGATCTTCTGGGGGCCTTTAAGCTGGACAGTCATCTTTGGTTTGAGCTTTGCTACCTTCCTCACTTTGGTCATCGTGCCCAGCATGTATCATTTCAGCTATTTGGTAAAACTGAAAGTTTATAGCTGGAGAAAATAATCCTTAGCCTGAATAATTGATATAATATCTCGCTAAGTATATAACAAAAATAGACAATAGTTTTTAAACCCTGTCCATTATTGTTAGGTGGGGATCTTCAATATTAAACCCACTTGATTTTAAAGCCTTAAAAGCTGATTCAATCTGTTGATAGGGCTAATCATTAGTGCGGAAATACAGTAAAAACAAGCTGATGAGATGATAAAAAATACATCTCTCTAAAACATCTAGCATCCCAAATTTACAGTGAGAAGCTGGGTAAATGATCAAATAAAGGAAGAAGTTTTAGCTTTCCACTGGCGTTGGATAATGCACCAGGTATAAGCTCCAGAGCCATGAAATTCTCATTGGAGATATCAAAATTACAGCTCACATCAAAATTAGAGGCCGGTTCAAAGCCGAAGCGGGGGAAATAATCTTCATCACCTATCACAAAGACAGCCTGAAACTCCAACTCTCTCGCTTTTTGAAAAACATTACGAATCAGCTCACCGCCTATGCCCAAATGCTGATAAGCCGGTAATACAGCCAAAGGTGCTAAAACCAGCACATCGATAGATCTTCTACCTTTAACAATAGTAGCATTTGAACATACCACCAGACCAATAATTTGATTGTTGATTTTAGCAACACGTGCCAAACGAGGAATAAACGAATCAGCACCTCTTAGTTGAGTCACCAAATCAGCAACAGTATCATTATTGAAAATAACCTTCAATAACATTTCTATCTCTTCGTAATCCCTTTTCTTCTCTCTTTTAATATCTACTTGCATCATATAAATTTGACTGCCCACAAGATACAAAAAATTGTTGAAATAAGAATATAACTAAGCTAAAATAATGTAGTATACGAGCTTATCTCTAAAAAAAAACAGCTCTGCTAAGAATGCTAACTTATATTTTCTTCACTCTTACGGCATTCATTCCTTTCATGCCACGTTCCAATTCAAAAGAAACCTTATCACCCTCTGCAATGGTATCAATTAAACCATTTACATGAACGAAGAACTTCTCATGGGTATCTGTTTCCTTGATAAAACCAAAACCTTTGGTGGTGTTAAAGAACTCAACCCTACCCGTTCTTACCGGGTCTATTTCTACATCTTCTTTTTTAGGAACTCCGATAACGATACTATCTAAAGCGACTTTCTTTTTCTTGGCGGGATCCGGTGGAGTATCGCTAATATGGCCATTTTCATCCACATAAGCCATCATGCTTTCAAAACCTCCACTTTCTTTATTAGCCTTGCGCTCTTCTTTCTTTGCTAATTTGTCTTTTTTCTTTTTTAATCGTTTTTTTTCTCTTTCCGACTTATTGAAAGTCTGTTGCGATTTCGCCATTCTCTATTTTTATTTTTTATGTTTATCAGCAATCATTATTGTTTGATAGGAAAATCCGGTCTTTCTAATTGCTATATGTTATAAGTATACTTAATCACAAAATTACTACATTCTAATTAAAATCCTACCTTAATAGGCAATTAATTCATTTCTAAGCAAAAATTAGATTCTCTTTCAAGCAATCGGGCTAATTTTTGCTATGCTGATTCAACTTATGGTGATGCTAAAAGTTTTGATAAATGAGCCTTTCATCTTATTATTCATATGAAAAACGACAGCCTTTGCAGCTAATTCATTACTTTAGCCAACACAAATATTTTAGCTCAATGAACCCAAAACTGATTCTCAATATCCTCAAACAAAGGTTTCCTCATCAATTAACCATTGACCAAGAAGGGCTTTTTGTAGAGTTTGTGAAATTTGTCAATGAGGAGTCTTTAGATAAAGTCTTCCTTTTGAAAGGCTATGCCGGAACAGGCAAGACCAGTTTTGTGAGGTCTATAGTAGCCACCCTCCCTGCCCTACAAAGACGCACTGTTTTATTGGCTCCCACCGGAAGAGCTGCCAAAGTTTTGTCGGCCTATTCGGGAAAGAAAGCTTTTACCATCCATAAAAAAATATACTTCACCAGCATGGATAAAAGCGGCTTGTTGAGCATGCAAATCCGTAAAAACCTACATGTGAATACTTTGTTCATCGTTGACGAGGCTTCCATGATTGCCGGCAGCCAGATGAGCAGCGGTAACTTTGGCCATCAGGATTTATTAGCCGACCTGATATCCTATGTTTATTCAGGACATAAATGTCAGCTAATGCTCATTGGCGATGTGGCACAGCTACCTCCCGTAGGCATCAGCCTCAGCCCTGCCCTAAACAAAAACGAGCTAAAGGCTTACTTCTCTTTTGAGTTCTACCAATATGAATTGCAAGAGGTGGTAAGACAGGCTGCGGAATCGGGCATATTATATAATGCTACCCATATCAGAAATATGGTGGCACAAAACGATATTCAAAAACCCCTATTCAACTGCAATGGTTTTAGTGACATCATCAAAATTGGAGGCATGGATTTACAGGATGCTTTGAATGATGCTTTTTCGGAATATGGTGAAGAAAATGTGGTGGTGATTACCAGAAGCAATAAAAGAGCCAATATTTATAATCAGGAGATCAGAAACCGTATCCTGTTTAAGGAGAACCGCTTGGAGTCGGGGGACTTATTAATGGTGGTACGAAATAACTACTTTTGGTTGGAAGAAAATTCGCAAGCGGGATTTATTGCCAATGGCGATATTGTGGAAGTGGTGCAATTGAAAGGCTATGAGGAGTTTTATGGCTTCGAATTCGCAAAGGCAGAGGTGCAGATGATTGATTATCCTGATGAGCCTTCCTTTGATACTATTTTATTATTAGATACTATTAAGTCGGAAAGTCCCGCTCTGACTTATGAGGAAAACAATCGCCTATATCAGGAGGTGATGAAAGACTATTACGATCTGCCCACCAAGAAAGCGCGCATGGATGCGGTGAAAAACAATCCTCATTTTAATGCCCTGCAAATTAAGTTTGCCAACGCTCTCACCTGCCACAAAACCCAAGGCGGCCAATGGGATGTAGTATTTCTGGAGCAACCTTGGCTGCCCAAC
>Ga0256913_10000888_pt1 | contig 15517 bp, 12 predicted proteins | sample Axial_MatmetaG_FD_185970 | JGI IMG/M metagenome (GOLD analysis project Ga0256913, IMG submission 185970) | Deep-sea worm associated microbial mat communities from Axial Seamount, Juan de Fuca Ridge, Pacific Ocean - Axial_Mat | ecosystem: Environmental > Aquatic > Marine > Oceanic > Microbial...
AATAAATACTCTTATAATCCTTCGGATTCCTCCTTTTGCTTTATCTGCTCTCTTCTTTAGATTTTAGAAATATATTTAATAAGAATTGTTTCTACAAAACTTTAACAATTCCTCTAAACACTATAATTTAAACAATAGGTACAATTTTTTCGTTAAAAACTCTAGAAGTAATATTTTTTAAATGTATTTAGCTTTTACATTAAGTGTGGTTTTTTATATGTTTTTACATAGCTTTTTGGCACATAACAAAGTTAAAAGTATTATATATAACAAATTTATGTCCGAAAGGTATTATAGATTGTTTTTTATATTTTATGCAATCACTTTCTTAATGCCAATAGCCTATTTTTATTTCACTTCAAATAAAACCGTATATTTCAAGCCTGATTTATACATCTATTTAATCAGTATTATTCTTACTATTATATCCCTATATATTTTTTATATTTCTTTCAAAAACTATGACTTTAAAGAATTTTTAGGTCTTGATAGATTGCAATCGGCAAATAAAATTCATTATCAATTAAATACTGACGGTATTAATAAACATGTCAGACATCCTCTATATTCTGCAAGTTATTTATTGATGGCCGGAGTTTTCCTGTTTTCACCAGACAATTATGTTCTGACGGCATGTATCATTATTGCGATATATCTGCCTATCGGAATTATTTATGAAGAAAAAAAACTAATAGAAGAATACGGGAAAAAATACATATATTATATGCAAGAAGTACCTATGTTGATTCCTAAAATTAAAAATTATTTGAAAAAATAATCAAGCAAACCCGTAACTGAAACAGCAAAAACAAGGTACCTTAAAAATTTTCCAACCGTCATCCATATTATTGATGGTATTAGAGGTAACTTAAATACACCTCCCAACAATACAATAACATCTCCAATAAACGGAACCCAAGATAATGCCATCGAATAAACTCCGTACTTATTAACAATCTTCTCTGCCTTATGATATCTTTTGATGTTTTTATCCGTCATTTTCTTCAGCGCAATATCACCTCCTTTCAATCCCATATAAAAGGTAATAATACCACCTATCACATTTCCGGCAGTAGCAACCAAAACGACAAATAAAACAACTCCCTTGTTTTGTTGTAACATCCCGGCTAAAAACACTTCAGAAGATACCGGAAAAAATGTTGCAGCTACAAGACTCCAAAAGAATAATATAAGATATTGATACAGCATTCCGGTCTATATCCATTTTACCTTTGGAAAATCCATTCTATGCGGCAATAATTTATTCTTAGGATATACCCTAAATGTAAAATCATAAACTCCTGACATCGTAACGGGAATATCCCTGTGATAAACAGCAATACTACCTTCAAGTTTATTCAATTTCAAATTGAAAACATATAAAAGTTCTTCTGTTTGGTCCTGTCTCTTTCTTCCCAATAGTATTTCAGCTCCTATATCTTCAGGATCCAGTCCGTCTAGATCAAGCTTTAATTTCACATGAAACTTTTCACCCAAAACCAAAGGTCTGATGTTAGAATCAGGATATTCAGCACCTAATATTGTTATATTATCCCACTTTTCAAGTATTTTATTTTTCCAATTGACGATTTCCTTGGATATTTTATAATTTTCAGCTGAAATCTCTTTCGTCCTTTTGATCTGAGGTTTATAAAATTTATTATCATAATCCTCAATCATTCTCTTCATTGTAAACCCGGGAACTATTTCTGCAATATTCTTTTTAATCATATCAACCCATATTTCCGGAATATTATCCTTGTCCCTGTTATAAAAAGCAGGCTGTATCTCATCCTCAAGCAAATCGTAAATGGTCAGTGCATCAAGTGAATCCTGAAATTCCTGATTATCGTATGTTCTTTCTTTTTTCAGTGCCCATCCCGCTCCTTCAACATAACCTTCCGCCCACCATCCGTCCAGAACACTCAAGTTCAAAACTCCGTTCATAATTGCTTTTTCTCCGCTTGTCCCGGATGCTTCAAGAGGCCTGGTAGGATTATTTAACCATACATCAACACCTTGAACCATATATTTAGCAAGTGTGATATCATAATTCTCCACAAAAAACACTTTTCCTATGAAATCAGGTGATTTTGATATTTCAATTACTCTTTTTATGAGATCCTGACCGGCTTTGTCATTAGGATGAGCTTTGCCGGCAAAAACAAATTGAACAGGCTTCTCTTTATTATTCACTATCTCTTTTAATCTGTCAATATTTTTAAATATTAACAATGCTCTTTTATATGTAGCAAATCTTCTGGCAAAACCAATTGTCAAAACATCATCTCTTAATCCTTCCAGCATTTTAAAAATAATACGCGGTGATTCATTTCTTGCAATCATTTCATTTTTCAATCTCTCTCTAAGATAATCAACCATTTTCTTTCTATAAAAAGTCCTTAGGTTCCAGATATTTTTATTTTCCACTTTATATATCTTGTTCCACATATTTTTATCAAGCTGTTTTTCAAAATATCTTTCATCCAAAGCTTTTTTATACAAATCACCCCATTTGGTTCCCACCCAAAAAGGCAGATGAACTCCATTGGTAACATAGCTGATATGTGATTCCTGAGCAAAATAACCGGGATACAATTTATCAAACATTTTTTTACTCACCTCTCCATGAATTTCACTTACTCCATTCATCTCCTGAGACAAATTTGCGGCTAAAATACTCATAGAAAACTTGGAAGATTTATCCATAGGATTGATTCGGCCTAAACTCATAAATTGATTCCATGATAATTGCAGTTTTTCATTGTAATTTGGTAAAAAAGCTCTTATCATCTCTTCAGGAAATTCATCATGACCAGCAGGAACAGGAGTATGTGTCGTAAACAAACTTGAACTTCTTACTACCTCTTTTGCAACGTAATAAGACAATTCTTCATTCTCAATATAATTCCTTACTCTTTCTATACCGGTAAAAGCAGCATGCCCTTCATTGATATGTACCAAATCTGGTTTGATATCCAATTCATTCAGCAATCTCACTCCACAGATACCCAATAATATTTCCTGCAACAGTCTCATTTCCAATCCACCACCATATAACTGAGCCGTGATCTTCCTGTCATCAAAACTATTTTCCTCTATATCCGTATCCAGTAGATATAAAACATTTCTACCTACATGAACCTTCCATACCTGAGCATACAATATCCTTCCGGGCAATGATATACTGACTTTTAATCTGTCTCCGTCTTTTGTCTTTACCGGCAATATCGGTAAATGTGTAAATCGCTGCGGTGTCAATGTTGAAATCTGATCTCCGAGCAAAGTAATCTTCTGCTTGAAATAACCAAATCTATAAAGTAATCCAACACCAATCATGTTGTAATTGCTATCACTTGCTTCTTTCATATAATCACCGGCAAGAATACCAAGTCCTCCCGAAAATATTTTTAGAGTATCATGCAAACCGAATTCCATACTGAAATAGGCAATGGTATCCTGGGGTTTTTCAGCTGACATATAAGCCCTGAATTCTTTTTCAACCTCTTGAAGATTCGATAAAAATATTTTATCTTTAGATAATTTTTTCAGCATCCTCATATCCAGCTTCTCCAATAAAGTAACCGGATTGTACTCCACTTTTTCCCAAAGGTCAATATTTATATATTTAAAAAGAGCTTCTGCTTTTTTATTCCATGTCCACCACAGATTTTTTGACAATTCTTCCAAAAACGATATATTTTCAGGAAGATTGGGTTTGATAAATACCTTTTTCCAATTTGGTTGTTTGGAATCAAGATCTTCAAATTTTATCCCCTCAACATCATAATCAATATATTCATCAATATTCTCTTTTCTTTCATCCGCTTTATTTATCGCAAAATCATAAGCTTCTACATAATTGGAAACCAAATTTTTCCATAATGCCAATTTTGACAAATCCAAAGCTTTTATACAGCTCATCATAAATTCTTTCGGAGATAAATTGGAAAAATCTGCAAATATTTCCTTTAATTCGTCTATCACCTCATCATCATTTTCATCAGTTCTTTCGATTACAAATGCTCCTTTGTTTTCAGAATCCAATTTATCTTTTATCCATGCTCCAAATCCGGCAAGAGATGTCGTTACAGACGGTACATGAAATGCAAGACTCTCCATGGGAGTATAGCCCCACGGCTCATAATATGATGGAAAGGCTGTTAAATGAAAACCTAATAAAAAGTCATAATATTTCAAATCAAAAATACCGTCATTTCCATTGAGATATACCGGAACAAAAATAATTTTCACTTTATCCTCCCTGGAATTTTTCATCCCAAGCTCTTTCAAGAGGTTCAAAACAGGATCTCCTTCAGGATAAAACAACTCGTGAGTACAGAAAAAAGATGTTTTATTACCAGTTTCTTCACCATTCAATCTCTGTTTGATCACATGATTAACTCCTTTGATACCTGCAGGAACTGCTATAAAAGCTATTATCTCCCTATCAGGATTTTTCTTATTCAAATCGTTTAAAGATTTAATAAAGACATCTATACCTTTATTCTTAAACTCATACCTACCACTATTCAACACATAAAACGGATTATCACTGATCTCGTAGCCCAAGACCGCCTCACTTACTTCTCTCAGTTTGTTCCTGGTTAATTGTTTTTTAATATTGAACTCATTTTGAACAGGCACCATAGTATCTTCAAACCCATTTGGAGTAATAAAGTCAGGTTCCTTTTTTAGCAAGTATTTACATTCATTTGCTGTTATCGAAGATACTGTCGTAAATGAATCAGCATGCTTTGCCGATAATCTTTCCAATGAATATTTAGCACTAATATTATATTTATTAGCTAATACTTGGGGATTGTATTCTGCCAGTCTGCTATAAAGCGGTAAATTATTTCCTGCAATAGTCCTACCTAATATAGTGGCATGTGTAGTAAACACAGTACCTATTTCAGCCTGATTCTCTTTCAGGTACAATATTCCGGAACCTGTCATCCACTCATGAAAATGAGCTATTACAGACTCATATTGAAGCATATTATATTTGTAATAGGACTCTATAACCTGTCCTGCCGCATAACCAAACATCACGGGTTCGATATAATCCCATTCTCCCCTTAAGGAATCCAATTTATACTTTTCCCAAAAATGTGCAAATATCTTGTTTTTGTCTTTGAATAATGATGTAAAATCCACTAATATAACAACAGGTCTCGGGGGAATATTCCAATATCCTATTCTTATTTTAAGTCCGTTTTTGGCAGCTTGCATTCTCCATGCTTCAAACAAAGTCTTGTCTTCAACAAACTCTTTATTCGCTTCGTCTTCTTTTGCCAAATCAGGACCTATCATTATCACATCATCATATTTTTCCATCAGGCTTTTAGCTTTTGTGGAAATGACGGTGTATATTCCACCAACTTTATTGCAAACCTCCCAGCTAACTTCAAATAATGTAGATATTTTATTGCTCATCTTTTTATACTTTTTTTTACTTTCTTCTAATACGTTAATCAAACGATTTTTTGTGATTCTATAAATTTTTCATGAAATTTTGGAATAAGAACGTAAAGGTAACAATTAATTATTAACGTCAGTTCGAATAAAATTAAAAATCCTTACTGATTAATAATTATTTGATATTGCTCCTTCAATCCCTAAAATAATTATTGAATTAATTACCTGCAACTTCTTTTCTGTATCCTTAAAAAAATATTAACCTATAAAAGTTTTTTTATATGATATCTCATTCTTTGTTTGGAATTATCTATAACTTTTTTTGAAAGTTTGGACTTTTTCGGATTGAATTTATCCAGTCTTGTTGCCAATTGTTTATTTACAACTTTTTTAACCTTGTTTTTCAATTCATCACTTGAATTGTAAAAACTACACAAAATTGTTTCTTTATCAAATTTATTTAAGAAATTCTTAAGATCTCTTTCCGTGAGATCATTTAAACTCTCAATTAAAACATATCCGGTTGTTTTGCTATTTTTTACACTATTACCTTTCCCGCGTTTATTACCCGGTCTTTTTTTATTTGCTTTTTCACCTTTAGCAGGCAAGTATTCTTTATATTCTTCCGGCAGATAATCTTTAAACTCTTCAGGTAGATTTTTCCCCGAAACTTTGATACAATCCTTTATACGCAATTCAAAATCAGATAATACATTCATAAAATTGATAAATGCATCATACGGCGATCCATAAGGATTGAAATATTTATGAACATCACCATCAGAAAACCATTTGGTACACATATAGTAAAAATGGTCACTTGTCTGCAAGTACTCCCAATCTTTCAAAACACTAAATTCACCACATCTTTTCACATCTTTTTCCAAAGCATAAAGTTTATCAAATGCCTCATCCTGCAATTCATTTCCAAGCCAAGCGGTAAGATCTCTTTCTTCATCTGCCCAGGAAATAGGATAAGGAACATGTAATTTCGCAACAGGTTGGAATTTTTTACTTACTTCTGCCGGTGTATTGAATTCAAAATCACTATGCCTGAATACCTCTGCAGGCAAAGCTCTCATAAAATCAAAAATACCTGTTTCCGCCCATTGATGTTCCCCGAATGTCTCATAATCCATAAAGAGATTAATCACTTGCTCTTCCTGTTCTATTTGATTGAGCCACCCGACATATTTATCAACAGTAAGAGGCCATTCATTCCATGCTCTTTCGGAAAACCTGAAAGCTATATCATCACTTAACTGAAAATTTTTAAGCAATAATTTCAACTTTGGATTTATGGCATTAGTATAAACATAGTTAGGAGATTTCCAACCCAAAATATGCTTTGCTCCTTCCGTCAACATAGTTTTGAAACCCATATCCGCTACCATTGCTCCTATTTCATCCGAATATATCAATTCCGTATTTCTAAACGTAACCGGATCCTGATCAAATAACCGCTTGATCTTTGCTTTTTGTTCACTTACCTGTTTTTTAAATTCTTCCTTGCTTTTCAAAGCTGATAGAGCATGAGGATATGTTTCCGCCAAAAATTCCACCGAACCTGTTGCTGCCAGTCTTTGAAAACTATCCAAAACTTCAGGATAATACATCTCAAATTGATCCAAGGCAGTTCCCGATATGGAAAAACTGACTTTAAATCCACTACCATATTCATTGATAAGATCCATCAATAATTGATTCATGGGAAGATAACATTTATCACCCACCCTTTTCATTATATAATCATTTTGAAAATCATCATAATAATGGTGATCTTTTCCTATATCAAAAAACCTGTATTTCCTTAATCTAAAAGGTTGATGAACCTGAAAATAAAAACAAATTGACTTCATAATTATAATTTTTATATCTTAATTTACTAACGCCTCATAAAATCCAAGCAGCTTTTTTGCTGCATTTTCCCACTTTAAATTATCCACTTCGGTTTTTCCGTATTTTTTAAACATTTCCGACAATCCTCTGTAATGCAACAATCCGTAAATATAATCGGACATGGCATCTATATCCCAAAAATCAACTTTCAAAGCATGTTTCAATATCTCAGAAACTCCGGATTGCTTTGAAATAATCACAGGTACATTTGAACGCATAGCTTCTAGCGGTGAAATACCAAATGGTTCCGATACACTAGGCATCACATACACATCGCTCAAAGCAAACATCCTGTCAACATCTTCTCCTTTCAAAAATCCGGTGAAATGAAATCTATTAGCAATTTTTAATTGCGCGACACGCTTGATTATCTTATTCAACATGTCACCCGATCCTGCCATAACAAATCTGACATTTTCATCTTTTTGCAAAACCTTGTATGCAGCCTCAACAAAATAATCAGGACCTTTCTGAAAAGTTACCCTGCCGAGAAACGTTACAATCTTTTCTTTTACGTTCTTTTTTTCATCAGCATAAGCTTTTTTGTAAATTGGCTCTACCGCATTATGTATAACCTTGACCTTTTCAGGAGGTATTCCATATTTTTCTATTACGATATTACGTGTCAGATTACTAACCGCAATGACCAAGTCAGCAGCTTCCATTCCTCTTTTCTCTATTTCATATACCACCTGATTGACATTTTCGCCCGATCTGTCAAATTCAGTTGCATGCATATGCACCACCAATGGTGCACCACTGATTTTTTTTGCAGCTATTCCCGCTTCATAAGCCAACCAATCATGTGCATGTATAATATCAAATTTATCTTTATGCACTATCTCCGTTGCTATCAGTGCATACCTTTTTACTTCTTCCATGATATTATCTCCGTATTTACCGGAAAATTCGTATTGTTCCGCAAAAACAGTAGTGCCGATGTCCTCTACAAAATTCTCTTTGACATTCTTCAATCTATAATACTCTTCCGGCGTTTGATAAGGCACTAACCTCGAATCTATTTCTATATAATGTAGATTCTTTTGATATTCTTTAAAATGCCGGTCAAAAATATTCAATTTTACATCACTGGCATTTACCAACTTGATAGATTTGTCCTCATCGCCATAAGCTTTCGGCACAACAAATGTTACATCAGCACCTTGTTTCAACAAGCCCTTTACCAGACCGTAACTCGCCGTTCCTAGACCGCCGGTGATATGAGGGGGAAATTCCCAACCGAACATTAATATTTTCATTTGTATCAAATTTTTATGTCGTTTCTTCAATTATAACATATCGATATTTTTCTTTCGGGCGATTCTCCATAGAGATTTGCATCACTCAAATCAATTCAAAAATCTCTATTTCGACCGGGCTATTCGTGGGTACCGTACCCGTAGCAATCCTCAATGCATATACAAGTACGGGCACAGACTTCGTTTCACTACGTCTCCACTACTATCCCTATCGCAATTCCGAATTAGCTAACTTGCTAGCTGACGAAATCCCTTCAATAATATCCATAACCCTCAAAATCTCTGCAACACTCCAAGCCTGGGAAATAGCACCTCTCGACGTATGAGGAGGATTTCCATCAAAAATCTCGGAAATCGTTCCTATTCCGCGTTCCAAAAGCGTATTTTCAAATTGCTCCAGATACCATTCCATTTTACTAATTCCCGCTTCACCGCGTATTTTCAAATATGCTTCCGCATAATGCCCAAACAACCAGGGCCAAACAGTTCCCTGATGATAAGCCTTATCCCTTGTGGTCTGATCACCTTCATATTTACCTTTATAAGCCGGATTTTGGGGTGATAATGTCCTCAATCCCCTGGTCGTCAACAATTCACTTTTTACAATCCTGATAACACTCGCTTTTATTTTATCATTCACCGGGGAATATGGCAAGGATGCGGCAAAGATCATATTTGGTCTTATGTCCCAATTCTTATATTCACCATCAACATAATCCGCCAGATATCCTCTTTTTTCATCCCAAAAAGTCTTTATAAATGAATCCGGTATTATTTTAGAAATACTTTTCCAGTAGGAAAGATCAACTTCTGCCTTTGCTTTTTCAACCAGTTCCATAAAAAACATAATCGCATTGTACCACAAGACGTTTATTTCGACGGGCATTCCTTTTCTTTGAGTCACCGGTTTCCCCTCAGCAATAGCATCCATCCAGGTCAAAGCTTTACCTTGTTCTCCTCCGTATATTAAGCCGTTGTCCTGCATTTTTATATTGTATTCCGTTCCATCTCTGTATCCTTCAAGAATCACTTTCATTTTTTGTCCATAGTTTTTCCAAACTTCTTTATATTTACCTGTTTTATATGCATATTGCTGAACCGCCCAAAAATACCACATCGGGGCATCTATGGAATTATATGACGCATTATCATCAGAACCTATATTTGGAAACAACGGACCATTTAAATTTTTGCTCATGGTATCCAAAACAGCTTTGGCTATCTCTGGTTTTCCGATACTGGTACTCAATCCTGGCAATGAAATAAATGTATCCCTCCCCCAAACTCCAAACCATGGGAAACCGGCGATTATTTCCGTTTTACCATCTCTTTTTTGAATAAATTGTTCAGCTGCATTGATCAGATTATTCTTAAAACTGTCCCTGTATACACGATGTTTCTTTTCGGTATTAAACATTCTTTTAAGGCTTTGGGGATTTACCTCCTTAATCCCGGCTGACATTATAATACTTTCACCTTTTTTCAATTGAAATTCAAAAAACCCGGGTACATATAAATCTTCAAGGTATTCGTATCCCCTGTTCTTTTCTTCAATATATTCGATATTGTAATACCAATCGGGAACATGTATATATTCCACTTTTTTTGAAAATTGAAAATGTACGGGAGTATATCCTTGATACATTCTGATATTTATTCCGTTTTTAGATCTTTTATATGATTTGTCGACAAAATTGTTGGCTTTACTCAATTTATGTCTTTGCCTGAAAGCTAAAAAAGGTTGCAATCTTATCGTAGTAGGCGAATTACATTCTTCAACAGTATATTTGATCAAAACCCTATCGGAATTCCTTACAAATATGGATTCTCTGGAAAAAATAACCCCACCTACTCTAAAAGTAGTTTTAGGAATGGCATCTATAATTATTTCCCGGATATATTTATGACCTTTAGGAGAATATATCCCTCCCGGATATCGATGAATACCAAGATGAAATTCCGTATCATGCTGTATGATCGTAGGATCTATGGACGAAACCAAAACATGCATTTCGTCATCAATCATAGGCTGAGGAGTGATAAGCATTCCATGGTATTTTCTGGTATTGCAAAATACCAAAGTAGTTGTTGCAAATGAACCACCGCGATTTGATCTTAGTAATTCATGAGTTAATGAAAAAGAAAGATTAATTAACTCCTTTTTTTCGAATTTCAAGTAATTCATAAATACAAATTATTAAAAAAATGATATTCGGGTACTACAAGAAAACATCACTTAAAAAAAAATATTGTTTTCTGATAGACTCTATGTAAATATATATATAATTTTTCGGAACAAAGTTAGCGGTTTTTATATTATTTTTTATTGTTTTATCAGAATTACATTAAAATTATTTGTTTTTTATTGTTCAATACAACTAAAACAAGTTACCATGATAATATTTATCTCCTGGTATTTCCTTAATTAAATCAGCGGAATTATTTCTCACATTATTGACCTTTAAAGAAACCTGGTATGCATAGAGCAATTCTGAAGGAAAGGGTTTAAGCAATTTTCTAGCTTCAATATGGGAAATATTTTTATCGATCCAGATTCTTTCCTCATCCTCAAATAAAATAGCAGGCATCCTGTTGTGTATTTTTTTTACTAAAGAATTGGCAGGAACGGTTACCATTGTAAACGAATTGATAATTTCACCGCCGTCTCCTACCCAACTATCCCATAATCCGGCAACTGAAAATATACTTTTATCACTCTTTACTATCCGGTATGGCTTTTTGATCTTATTTATTTTCTTCCATTCATAAAATCCATCAAGCGGTACCAAACACCTTCTCCTGAAAAATGCACCCTTAAATGCATTATTCCTTTCCAATGTTTCAGCTCTGGCATTGATCATTTTATATCCCACATCCGGATCTTTTGCCCAAAATGGAACCAAACCCCATAAAAAAACATGAAAATATGCCGGGTTTTCATTTGTGATCACAGGAAAATATTGCCCCGGAGCCAAATTATAATTAGGAACAGGATTGTACCTCTCAATATCTTCCGTATAAAATTTTGAGCCAAATCTGTCTTCCAGTTCTTTCTCATTAACTGTCAAACTTGCTCTTCCACACATCGTTAATAATTATTTTTTTCTGTGAACATAAGAGTCTATACCGTTTCGTTTCAATATCGTAACCGTATTTTGAGCTTCCTTTCTCGAATAATATCTTCCTGCCAGTACTGAATAGTATTGAGAAAGATTAAAATTCACTATTTCAGAATCATATCCCAGATCGTATAAACGCTTTTTCATTTTTTCAGCATTGCCTTTAACCAAATAGCTACCTGCAACAACCAAATACCTTCCTTTTGAAGAAGCCGGTTGCGTTTTTTGTTTTGGTTTGGATGTTTTAGCCGGTGTAGATGCAACTTTCGCTTTTTCATTTTTTACTTCTCCACTATAATCAGTATAATCATTGATATCTTCTTCATTTGATTTTGCTGTTGCTTTATCGGATACCGATTGATCATCAGTCGTAATAGCAGTGGAATCATCTTCAAAAATATCTTCAGTCAGATCCACTTCATCACTACCGCCAATGGAATCATCAACCATCTCGGTTTGAATATTATCATCAGCTTTTTTATCATTGCAAGTATTGAAAACAGTCGCTATCCACAATATCAACAGAAAAGCGAAAATACTGATAACCAAAATTTTTAATATTCTTTCCATCTTGAAAATATTTTGTTTAAAAATTAATGTAAAATTACGATAATTTATAATATATAACAAACTATTTGTCAAAATTATTACATAAATAGATAAAATCGTATATGAAATTGGCTTTTTTGCATAAAAAAACCTTGTCACGGCTTACCATGACAAGGTTTTTTTGATATCTTATATTAAAATCAGTTTTTCTTGAACTTGGCGAATTTCTTGTTAAATTTATCAATTCTACCTGCAGAATCGACAAATTTCATTTTACCTGTAAAAAACGGATGTGATTTTGAAGAGATTTCCAATTTTACAAGTGGGTACTCTTTTCCGTCTTCCCAAACAATAGTTTCCTTTGACGGAGCACAAGATCTCGTCAAAAAAGATTCATTTACAGAAAAATCTTTAAAAACCACCATTCTATAATTTTCAGGATGTATTCCTTTTTTCATCTTAATATCAATTTAAATTTTATAAAAGCGGAACAATATGTTCTTTTAAACCCATATTTCAACGGGAGCGCAAAGATATAACAATTTTATCAAAAACAAATATTTTTATACAAATATTTTAATTCTATGAAAAAAAAGCATCTTCAAAATGAGAAATTTTAATATTTTCATATTTATCTATAACGATTCCTATGATATCAAACCTTATAGCCCATTCATATTCAACTTCATTCATATACTGTGAAGCTGCATCCAGAAGAAGTTGTTTTTTCTTTTCATCAACAAAAACTTCCGGTTCTCCGTAAAAAGTATATGAGCGGGTTTTTACTTCCACAAAGACCAATATTCCTTCGTTATTTTTTGCTATGATATCGACTTCTGCTCTTTTGAACCTCCAGTTCTTTTCCAATATCTTATACCCTTTGGCAATGAGGTAATCAACTGCCAATTTTTCACCCCTTTTACCAAACTCAATATTATTATTTTGAGTTTGATTATTAGATTTATCAGACATTTAAAAAAATACTATGCTCCAAGAAAATGTTTTAACAATTTACTTCTATTTGTCTCTCTTAGTTTAGCAATAGCTTTATCTTTGATTTGCCTCACTCTTTCCCTTGTCAATCCGAGCATATCTCCTATGTCTTCCAAACTGACAGGGTGTTCAAGACCTATGCCGAAGTAATATATCAAAACATCTTTTTGTCTTTTTGTCAAAGTACTCAAAGATCTTTCGATTTCCCTTCTCAAGGATTCGCTATATTCCAAATGAACATCTGTATCGGGAGTATTATCATTTTCAAGCACATCAAGCAAAGAATTATCTTCTCCGTCAACAAACGGGGCATCCATAGAAACATGCCTTGAAGCAACTCCAAGAGTAGTTTCAATTTCCTCAACTGACAATTCCAATAATTTTGCTATTTCTTCTGTTGTGGGTTCTCTTTCAAATTCCTGTTCCAATGCGGCAAAAGCTCGGTTTATTTTATTGAGCGACCCCACTTTATTAAGCGGAAGCCTCACTATTCTGGATTGTTCTGCAAGAGCCTGTAAAATTGATTGTCTAATCCACCATACAGCATAAGAAATAAACTTGAAACCTCTGGTTTCATCAAATCTCTGAGCAGCTTTTATCAATCCCAAATTACCTTCATTGATAAGATCACTCAATGATAATCCTTGATTTTGGTATTGTTTAGCAACAGATACGACAAATCTTAAATTTGCTTTTGTCAATTTCTCTAATGCTTCTTTATCACCTTCCTTAATTCTCTTAGCCAAATCTACTTCTTCTTCAGGAGTCAAAAGATCAACTTTCCCTATTTCCTGCAAATATTTTTCTAATGATTGACTTTCTCTGTTTGTTATAGATTTGGTAATTTTAAGTTGTCTCATTCAGGTCTTTTTTTGCTAAAATAATTTAAATATAAATACTCTACTTTTAAAGTGGATTTGCATAAAACAAATATTGATGAATGTATTGTTTTGATATATTCACATTAACAAATACAATTAATATCATAAAAAAGTTCAAATCAATTAAACTATTTTGCAAATATCATACCGAAGTACCATTATTTATCAGTTATTACAGTTCAATAAGCTTTATCATTACTTTCAATATCTATTTAATGTCTTTCTGAACTCAAAGGTTTTTCTTACGTTTTGATAATAAATCTTTGCTTCATCATGACTCAATGTTTGTGCTCCATCGGAAAAAGCTTTTTGAGGAATTTCGTGTACTTCAGTTATTACTGCATCTCCTCCTGCAATCACACCTGCAAGAGAAACCGGCTCTACATATTTACGGATTCCTACTCCATGTGATGCATCAATCACCACAGGAAGATGGGATTTTTCCTTCAAAACAGGAATACTGTTTATATCAAATGTATTCCTGTATGATTTTTCATAAGTTCTAATACCCCTTTCACAAAGTAGTATATCTTCATTTCCATTGGAAAAAATATATTCCGCACTTGCAAGCAATTCATCCAAGGTACCTGAAATACCCCGTTTAAGCATTACCGGTTTATCCTGCTTACCAAGTTGGTCCAGTAAATTGAAATTTTGTGAATTTCTTGCTCCTACCTGAAATATATCAACATACTCATACATTTTTTCAATTTGTTCAGGCATCATAACTTCAGTTACTATTTTTATTCCATTTTTTTTGCAATGTTTATAAAACATCTTCAAACCTTCAAGCCCGAGACCTCTGAATGCATAGGGCGAACTCCGCGGTTTAAACACTCCTCCACGCATAATCCTAATATTGTTTTTTAGCAAATGTTTAACTGTCGCCTGTATTTGTTCCTCTGATTCTATCGAACACGGTCCTGCCATAATCTGGAAATTACCTCCGCCTATTTTTATTCCGTCTCCCAAATCAATAATGGTATCGTTTGTTTTCCATTTTTTCGACACCAATTTTGAAGGTTCCAAAACTATATGGATATCCTTTACTCCTGGCAATATTCCAATAGCTCTGATATCAAATTCTTTATCCCCCACACCAATAATATAATCACAATACTGTGTTGACACAAAGTTAGATTTATATCCCGCATCTAACATTTTTTCAACTATAAGGTGTTTTTCCTCTTCTGTTATATTTTTTTCTAATTGTATTATCATTTCCCCAATATTTTATTTACAAAATTTTTTGCTTTTAATAAATATTTATCATCTGATTCCAAGGCTTTTATAAAAGCCGAACCTATTATAGCACCATCTGCGTATTTATTTGCTATTAAAAATTTATTTCTGTCCGATATTCCAAATCCTATAACAACAGGATTTTTCAGTTGAA
>Ga0256913_10000889_pt1 | contig 15517 bp, 16 predicted proteins | sample Axial_MatmetaG_FD_185970 | JGI IMG/M metagenome (GOLD analysis project Ga0256913, IMG submission 185970) | Deep-sea worm associated microbial mat communities from Axial Seamount, Juan de Fuca Ridge, Pacific Ocean - Axial_Mat | ecosystem: Environmental > Aquatic > Marine > Oceanic > Microbial...
CAAAACAATTTTAGTGCATAACACTTTCGCAAGTGCAAAAGATATTAAATGGGTGAAAGACTATACAGACCATGCTTTTTGGTGTTTGTGCCCAAATGCAAATTTATATATAGAGGATAAACTTCCTGATATTAATTTACTGAAAAACAGCGATATAAAAATATGTTTGGGAACAGATAGTTTTGCTTCTAACATAAATCTTTCTATTCTTGACGAGATGAAAACAATCTCTAATAATTTTGATGTTGATTTATCAGATTTATTAAAATGGGCAACAATAAACGGAGCCGAAGCCCTTGATTTGCATTTTAGTATTGGTAGTTTTGATGAGGGAAAAATACCGGGAGTTAATTTAATTGAAAATGTTGATTTAAAAAACTTAAAACTCAAAGATGATAGTTCTATTAAGCTTCTTGTGTAAAGTTTTAAATTCTATAACTAATTAAAAATCATAAGTTATCAGAGTAAATCAGCGTCAAAAAATAAAAATAATATTAAATTAGCGTCATATATGTCCGAAACAGTCTTAATAACAGGAGCATCAAGTGGAATAGGAAAAGAACTTGCAATTGTTTATGCTGCAAATTTGTATAACTTAATTTTGGTAGCAAGAAGCAAAAATAAACTCGATGATTTAAAACAAGAACTCGAAAAGACTAACAAAATTGAAGTCACAAATATATCTTTAGATTTATCTAATCAAGATTCTGCCGAAGAGTTGTATGGGATTGTAAAAGAAAAGAAGTTACAAGTTGATATTTTAATAAACAATGCAGGGTTTGGATTAAATGGAGAATTTACTGAAATTGATATTAATTCTCAAACGGAGATGATTAATTTGAATATGCTTACACTCACAAAACTAAGCAATCTTTTTGCAAAAGAAATGACTGTACAAAATTTTGGAAAAATTGTGAATATTGCTTCTACAGCGGCATTTCAGCCAATTACGAATTTTGCAGTTTATGCAGCAACTAAAGCTTATGTTCTTAGCTTTTCAGAAGCAATTGCTGTTGAGTTGAAAAGCAAAAATATAAGTATAACTGCGATTTGCCCGGGTGCAACAGAATCAAATTTTATGGATAGTGCAGGAGTTAAGAAAATAAGTATGTTATCTATTGCAAGCTCTAAACAAGTTGCAGAGTTTACATATAGGGCTGTAAACAAAGAAAAAATTGTAGCTATTCATGGTTTTTTAAATAGATTAATTGTTGTTGCTATACGCTTTACTCCTCGTAGTATTGTAAGAAAATTATCAGGTAGTTTTTTTGATAATTAACATGCCCTTTTGTCACTAAACACAGGCTTTTCAATAAATCTGACATAAAATAATTAATGGCACAAAATCTGTAAAAGAGAAGCCATAAAATTATTAACTTTAAAATAATAAAATATGTCAGAATTAAAGATTAAACCACTTGGAACAAGAGTTTTAGTAGAGCAAATAGAAGCTGAAACTAAAACCGCATCAGGTCTTATTATTCCTGATTCTGCAAAAGAAAAACCACTACAAGCAAAAGTACTTGCTATTGGTAACGATGTTGACCAGATAAAACTAGGTGATACAGTTATCTACGGTAAATTTATAGGAACAGAACTAAATTTTGATGGAAAAGACTATTTAATGCTAGAACAATCTGAAATTTTGGCAGTAATATAGTCTAAATGGGAAAACACATACAAAGTAGTCTAATTACTTTGTACTAAATACTAATTATTTTTTTAAAATATAAACTAATTAAAAATTAAATAAAATGGCAAAGGAAATTAAATTTGACATTGAAGCAAGAGACTTGTTAAAGAAAGGCGTTGACGAACTAGCAAACGCAGTAAAAGTAACTCTTGGACCAAAAGGTAGGAATGTAGTAATAGACCGCCAATTTGGTGCTCCACAAATTACAAAAGATGGTGTAACCGTAGCAAAAGAAATTGAACTTTCTGATGCTTACGCAAATCTTGGTGCACAAATGGTTAAAGAAGTAGCATCAAAAACTAACGATGATGCAGGAGATGGAACTACAACAGCTACTGTTTTAGCTCAATCAATTGTTAGTGTTGGTTTAAAAAATGTTACTGCAGGTGCAAATCCAATGGATTTGAAGCGTGGTATTGATAAAGCTGTTGATGCGGTTAAAAAAAGCATAGCAGATCAATCTAAAGTTGTTGGCGATGATAACAAAAAAATTGAGCAAATAGCAACTGTATCTTCAAACGGTGATAAAACAATAGGTAGCTTAATTGCCGAGGCAATGGCAAAAGTTAAGAACGATGGTGTAATTACTGTTGAAGAAGCAAAAGGAACCGATACAACTGTTGAAGTTGTTGAAGGAATGCAATTCGACCGTGGTTATATCTCTCCATATTTTATTACTGATACAGAAAAAATGAATGCAGTAATGGAGAATCCATACATCTTGTTAACAGACAAGAAAATATCTACAATGAAAGATTTGATGCCAATACTTGAGCCAGTTGCACAATCGGGTCGTCCATTGGTTATTATTGCCGAAGATGTTGATGGCGAAGCACTTGCAACACTTGTTGTAAACCGCTTACGTGGACAATTAAAAGTTGCTGCTGTAAAAGCACCAGGTTTTGGCGATAGAAGAAAAGAGATATTAGAAGATTTAGCTGTTTTAACAAACGGAACAGTTATTTCTGAAGAAAAAGGATTAACCTTTGATGGAGCAACACTTGATATGTGTGGTGAGGCAGAAAAGATTGTTATCGATAAAGAAAATACAACTGTAGTTAATGGTGTTGGAGCAAAAGAAAATATTGAAGCAAGAGTTTCTCAAATTCGTGCAGCTATTGAGGTAACAACATCAGATTACGATAAAGAAAAACTTCAAGAACGTTTGGCAAAACTTGCCGGAGGTGTTGCAGTTCTTTATGTTGGTGCTGCTTCAGAAGTTGAAATGAAAGAGAAAAAAGACAGAGTAGAAGATGCATTAAGTGCAACTCGTGCTGCTGTTGAAGAAGGAATTATACCCGGTGGTGGTGTTGCTTTGATTAGAGCAATTGATACATTAGAAGGTCTTGAAGGCGAAAACGAAGACGAAACAACAGGAATAAATATTGTTCGTAGAGCAATTGAAGAACCAATGCGTCAAATTGTTGAAAATGCAGGTCTTGAAGGTTCTGTTATTGTGCAGAAAGTAAAAGAAGGAAAAGCCGATTTTGGATACAATGCTCGTGCAAATAAATACGAAAATTTACTTGAAGCCGGTGTTATTGATCCTGCTAAAGTAACTCGTGTTGCTCTTGAAAATGCTGCATCAATTGCAGGTATGTTCTTAACAACAGAATGTGTTATTGTAGAAGAAAAATCTGATGCACCTGAAATGCCACCAATGGGCGGCGGAGGAATGCCGGGAATGGGCGGAATGCCGGGAATGATGTAGATTTAAGTAAGAAATAATAAGTGCATAGTATATTTCTATGTACTTATTATTAAATGCCGAAAGAATATGAAGCAAATAAATTCATATAAAGAACTAACAGAAGCTTTAAGAAACACAGAAAAAGCTTATTGCCTTTTATACAAAAAAGGTTCTGAGCTTAGCGATTGTGCTTACGAAGCTATTAATAAAGCTCTGATTGAGAATGTAGAAGTTTTTGTTGCTGATGTTAATACTGTACGTGATATTCATCTGCAATATGGAGTAACATCTGTGCCAACGCTTTTATCGTTTGAAAAAGCTGAGTTTAGGAACCTGACAAAAGGTTGCAACGGTGCTGATTATTACAAATCGCTTTTTGCCGAAAGTATTTATACAGCAAGTACAAACGATGAGGAAAAAGCTCAAAAACCTGTTACTGTTTATAGTACACCTACTTGTACTTACTGTAATCAGATTAAAAAATATTTCGACGAAAAAGGTATAAAATATCGCGACATTGATGTGTCGAAAGACCAAAAAGCAGCCGAAGAAATGGTTAAGCGTAGCGGACAACAAGGTGTTCCGCAAACCGATATCAACGGACAAATTGTTATAGGTTTTGATAGAATTAAAATTAATAAATTACTTAACATTGAGTAAAAAATTGAAAAAAATGAAAGAATTACAGCCATTAAACGATAATGTTCTTTTAGAAATTGTTGAAGAAAAAGAACAAAAAACTGTTTCGGGAATTATAATACCCGACAGTGCACAAGAAAAACCTGAATATGCAAAAGTTGTTGCATTAGGTAATATTGATAACCCCGGAATTGCAGTAGGAGATACTGTTTTCTACAAAAAATTCTCAGGAACAGAAGTAGATTTCGAGGGAAAAAAATACCTATTTATTCCTTATGCTGATTTACTTGCAAAAATTATGGAAACTGAAGCTATTTAAGGGTTTCAAGACAAAACCTCCAAGGGTTTAAACCCTTGGAGGTTTAAGTAAATATTTACTCGTATTTACAAGTTTATTCTTTGATTAAATCCTTATAAATCTTATATCGTACAAAAATATCTTTAACATAATTATATGGTTCGTTCCCACGCACATAACCATATTCTATACCTTTTCTATTGTAATACTTTGGCTTTGATAACTTTAAAATATACTCATCAACACCATTATCCCAGCTAAGGTTATTTTTATTATATTTCTTTGTTAAAAATTGTGCATCTCTAACATGGTGATAACCACAATTATAAGAAGCCAAAGTAAATTTTATTCTTTGTAAGGAATCCGGAATATCTTCCCATCTTTTCCAAATTATTTTTAGATATTTTGTTCCTGCTTGTATATTCTGCTCAGGATTATGCACATTACTAATGCCTAATTCACGAGCAGTTTTTGGCATAATTTGCATTAAGCCACCTGCACCTGCCCAAGATTTATCATTGTTTATAAATCTCGACTCTTGATAAATTTGTGAGCACAATAACAACCAATCCCAATCAATTTTATCAGCATATTTTTTTATTAAATTATCATATTTAGATATCTTGCCCGTTTCTTTGCTAAAAAACTCATTACCTACTCTTTTTGCGTATTGACGCTTGTTTTTAAAATATTTATTATAAGTTATATTATAGTTTTTTGAGCCAACTATTCTATCAATATCTTTATTTAATATATTCAGTAAATCTACAGAAGATTTTCTAACAACCCAAGCTAAATTTTGCGATAAACTTACACTGGTATTTATATCAAGATTTGGATAATACATACTAGAAACTTTTGCAATATTATCATCGGAGATTGTATATTTTATTTTCCCTTGCGATACTAAATTTATTAAATCATCGGTACTCAATTCTCCTGAAACTGTATCAATAATTATCTCAGAACCTATTTCTTCTGATAAATGCACGAGTCTTTCGTAGTATGAGCTGTTTTTTCTTACACTAATTTTTTTATTTGCTAATTTGGTTACATTTGTAATAAGCTGTTTTTGTATTTGTTCTGTTGTTAATTTTCGCCAATTATCAGGTTTTTTTTGTACCAATACTTGATGAATATTCATATACGGTTTTGTAAAACTTACTTCTTGTTTTCTTTTCTCGGTAATTGTCATTCCATAGGCAATAATATCTCCTTTACCCGAATTTAAAAGTTCAAACATTTCATCAATATTATGAGCAACAACAATTTCTAATTCAACGCCTATATCTTTTGCAAGTCTATTTAACAAGTCATATTCAAAACCCATTGGTGTCCCTTTGTATATGAAATAACTCGTAGGACTGTATACAGTTATTGCTTTTAAAGTATCACGTTTTATTATATCATTTAAATCGAAATTTATTACAATATTTTTTTTTGCTTTTATTGTATCGGAAGTAAAATTGTTGTCGATTTGCTTTGTTTTTTGAATATCATCTCCGCAGGAAATAAATAGTAAAAGAAAAAGAAAAATGAATAATTGTTTTGTTGTTTTATTAAAAACCATATTCAAAAATAAGCTATATTTATTAAAATATCAACATAAAATGTATCTTTGATTAATAATATCATATAGAATGCAAGCATTAATAAAGAACAAACAATATTATAAATTTTGTTTTTATGGGTTCTTAAAGAACCTAAGGTTTTTTGATGCTTTTTTTATTTTATATTTGGTAGATAAGGGCTTGCCATATGCTCAGATTGGCTTGCTTTATGCAATACGTGAGATAATTGTTAATGTTTTTGAAATTCCTTCGGGCATTATTGCTGATACTTATGGACGAAAATCATCGCTTGTATTTTCTTTTTTAGTTTCGATAGCTTCTTTTACAGTATTTTATTTTTCAAGTAATTTTTGGCTGTTTTTAATAGCTTTTGCTTTGTATGGAATTGCTGATGCCTTTCGTTCGGGTACTCACAAAGGAATGATAATGCATTATCTGAAACTTAACAATTGGCAAAATCAAAAAATAAATTATTATGGACATACTCGTTCGTGTTCACAGAAAGGTTCGGCAATTTCGTCTTTAGTGGCGGGTGTAATAGTTTTCTATACCGGTAGTTTTAGTAATATATTTCTTTATTCTATTGTCCCTTATCTAATTAATTTTTTACTTATTTTATCATATCCAAAAGAGTTAAATCGCTCATTAACAACGAATAAATATAACAAAAATATATTATTAACATTTAAGTCTTTTTTTAGGACTATAAAACAAGTAAAAGTTCTAAGAATAATAAATACTTCAGCACTTCATTCTGCATATATTAAATCTGTAAAGGATTATATTCAACCCATAATGATAAGTCTTATATTGGTTTTGCCATTTTTTAATGATATTGATATTGCAAAGAAAAATGGACTATTTATAGGCGTTTTTTATTTTATTATTTATTTAATAACATCGCAAGCATCAAGGTTTTCTTTTTTAATTGAAAAAAGAAAAAATAAGAATATTGCTTATTTAACACTTTTGTTAGGGTTTAGTTTTGGGGTTTTTAGTGGTTTGTTTTACATATATAATATATGGATATTTTCAATTTTAGCTTTTGTAGGTATTTATGTAGTAGAGAATATTCGTAAACCTATATTAACCGGTTATATTGCCGATAATGTTCCAAACGAGATATTAACTTCGGTTATGTCGGCACAGTCTCAGCTTAAAACTATTATTACAGCAATACTTGCTCTTGTTTTTGGCTTACTTGCCGATAAATTTGAAATAGGAATTGCATTTATTATTATGTCATCATTCTTAATTATTTTGAGTATTTTAATTAATTCTTTTTCGAAGAAAAACTAAAAGCATATCATTTTTTAACTAAAAACCACCCATTTTAACCTTTTATAATAATAATTAATCAGGAAATATAAAAAAAGCCACTCCATCAGGAGTGACTTTATTATAATCAAATTCTCAAAAATTTTATTCTTGTTCTAGGTCGTATTGTTCACGACCATCAGATGTGGTATTAATAGTTTCAGAAGAACCTTCGTTATGTTTGGTGTTCTGGTCTATTTTTCTATACATCATTAATTCCTTATTTTTCAACTTGTCTAAAGCCCATGTCTCAGTGTATTCTCCATTATCAAAATACGATCTGGTTTGTTGTCTTTGAGTAACATTTGTTGTTGAAGTGTAAGGATCATCAGCCTCAGTAAAATTTGTATCTATCTTTAAATTATTAGATTCCTCAAAGTCATCATATTCCCACATTATTGTAACTCTTTCTTTATTTTTGAATTCATCAATCTTGTGTAAGAAATTCCAAGTTCCTGTTCTGTAGTATATTCTTTCGTAAGAACGAGTAGAATCAACAGTCCACTCTGTGTGGTCTTCATCTTGATCAGGATAAAACTGGCTTATTATGTAATGATACTTATAAACAACCTTACCATGTTTGTCGAAATTAATAACTCTGTCAGTAATTATTTTACCATTCCATGTCCAAGTAGTATCATGTGCAGTATTTGTCCATTTCTTAGTTTCAGATATAGCTTCAGCATCTTGAGTGAATTTGTAATAATATTGCTGACCATCAATATAAATATCTGTCACCTCATAACTATACTTTAAAATTGTCCATTCACCTACCATTCTTGCTTTTCTAGAACGTAATGAAATAAATGGATCATTTGGTCCTTTTTTACAACTACTAAGAGTTACAGTTCCTAGAACCACACTGATTAAAAGCACTATACTTAAATATTTTTTCATATTATATAAAATTTAACCTTCCTTTGAAGGTGTAAATATACTTAAATAAAAGTTATTAACAATAAATTAACTACAAAATAAATAAAAAAAACTATAACAAACAATTTTTATTAATTCTTAATTTAAGAAATTTTAATAAAAAATACAGTTTCTGTAATAATTCATAGTAATTATTGATAGAAATCATTTAATAAAGATACAAGTATTTATTAGATTTGCAAAGTTAATAATAACATTTTTATAACGTAAATAAATATAAAATGGTTGCATTTAATAATATAAAGGTTGCATTTGCTAGTAAATCTAACAATGAAATACTAAGAGCAAAGTTTTTATTTAAGTCTATTTCTAGTCCATTCATTGTTAAAATAGGTACTAGTTTGGTTAATCTTGCAGTTAAAATTCATTTTCCTATTGCATGGATAGTGAAACCCACTATTTATGCACATTTTTGTGGAGGTGTTTCTATTGATGATTGTAAAGAAACGGTTGAAACTATGGGAAAATATAATGTAAAATCAATTTTAGATTATTCTGTTGAAGGCAAAGAAAGTATCGAAGATATCAATCATGCACTAAAAGAAACCTTACATGCAATTGAAAATGCAGGGAAAGATCCAAATGTTCCCTTTGCGGTTTTTAAACCAACGGCCTTTACTCGTCATGATATTTTAATAAAAGTTAGTGCAAACGAAGAACTTACTGATAGCGAAAAGAAAGAACATCAGGAGTTTAGAGAGAGGATACATACTTTATGCGAGGCCGCTTACAATAATAATATTCCAATTTTAATTGATGCAGAAGATTATGCTTTTCAGGCGGCAATTGATGATGTTGTTGAAGAGAATGCAATTAAGTATAACAAAGAAAGAGCAATAGTTTTTAATACTTTGCAAATGTATAGGTGGGATAGATTAGATTTCTTGAAAAAAAGTTATGAAAAAGCTGTTGAAGGAAATTATTTTCTTGGAATGAAATTTGTTAGGGGTGCATATATGGAAAAAGAACGTGCTCGTGCAGCTCAAATGGGATATAAAGACCCAATCCAACCAAACAAAGAAAGTACTGATAACGACTATAATGCAGCATTAAAATTTTGTATGGAACATATAGATAGAATTTATATTTTTAATGGTACTCATAATGAGTATAGCAGTAATTATCTTACTGAACTAATGGAAGAAAAAGCTATTGCTAAAGACGATGAAAGAATATGGTTCTCACAACTTTACGGTATGAGTGACAATATTAGCTTTAATTTAGGAGCAGAAGCTTATAATGTTGCAAAGTATTTACCTTATGGTCCAATAAAGCATGTTTTGCCATATTTATTACGAAGAGCCGAAGAAAATACATCTATTGAGGGACAAACAGGACGTGAACTTGCATTAATTCTTGAAGAACAAAATAGACGAAAAGCAGAGAAAAAAACTAAATAATTAACTCGTATTCTTCCTCAAATTTTCTAGGATTATCCCGATAGTCCGTCTTAAATTTGATTCGTATATGAGCTAATTGCTTGAATCTGTGGGTAATATTATGTCGAACTCACGTTATCTTAATATTTTACGAACAAAGGCAACTGTAAAATATGCCATCAAAAATACACCTACAAAACCTTCTATACCGGCAATCCATCTATCGACACCAAGTGGGCAAAAATCGCCATAGCCAACAGTTAAATATGTTATTGCACTAAAATAAAAGGAATCTCCAATAATTGAAATTATGCTTTGACCTTCGGTTCCGGTTAAACCACCCATATTTAATAAAGCCATAATAACAAAAATAAAACTAAAGGCAGCATAAGAAACAAACATACTTAATAGTACGCGAATTGGATCGGTAGCATAGAGACCAGCCTTATCAAAAACTAAATTTCTGAACCATGCTGTTGGATAAACCCATAAAAAATTATATTTCTTTCGTTTTAATTGTCTGCTCACAATTACTTTGTCTTCACATCTTTTAAACTCAATATATGCCTTATCTTCAAAATCATAAGCTCCAATATTATTAAAGTTTTCTTTTAAAATTAAGAATTGTTCTGCTTTTATTTCGTTAGACATATCTTGCGAAGTAATAATTTCTTTTACTTTGTTTTTGTGCCAATCTATATGAATACTTCCCAACAAACGCATACCATCAAAACGGAACGATTTTATTGACGATTCTTCTTCATAAGGAATCATATCAATAATGTCTCTAACTATTGTATCAGATAAATCAATAAAATTACAGAAACGCAAACGTAAATCGAAGTAAGAATCTAAATGGCAAGATTTAAACGAGATACTTTTAAACGATGAATCTTTAAAAAGTGATAAATCTGTATTAAATATTGTGCTATCAAAAATTAAATCGGCATTAGAGAAATCTACATTTTCGAAGTTTAGTTTTCCTGTTCCAAAAAGTGCTTTTTTCATTGTTAGCTTTCCTTTTGGTAGTTCGCAACCTTCAAAATCTATATCGCCTGCTCCAAAAATAGTTTTAATAAAGTTTACTCTTCCTTTACTGAATTCAACCATTTTAAAGTTTACATAACCATCGCCAAAATTAACTTTTTCGAAACTTATTTTGCCTTCGCCAAATTTTGAGTAATGAAAATCTACCTTGCCTTCGCCAAAACGTGCAACTTTAAACGAAACATCGCCTTCGTCAAAGTTTGTATTTATAAAGGCAGCATCGCCATCGCCAAAATCGGTATTTATGAAATTTACTTCGCTTTTGCCAAATTCTACAAATTGGAAGTTCTTATGTCCTGTTTTAAAGATTGTATTTTTAAAACTGCTTAAAGCACTACCAAACTCTGCATTAGAAAAATCTACATTTCCATTGCCAAAAAAGCAATTCGAAAATTTATTAGTTTGTCGTGCAAGTTTTGAGTTAGAAAAAGAAACTTTTCCTTTAATGAACATTGCACCATCAAAGTTTAATTCATCGCATGCAAAATCCAAATAAGAAAAATCGTTATAAGTTCGTGCCTCGAAAACGGTGTTTTTTGCCGAAAAGCCAACTATTTCAACTTTTTCTTCTCTGTCAATATTTTTTTCTTTTCTATAATTGTAAAAATTAAAATCTTCGATAAAACAATCGTCAATGTTTACCGGTTTTTTTTCTTCAATTAGTTTGTAAATTTTTTTAGTGTCGATAAATCCTAATTCCCAATATGCTACCTCGCTTTTATATTCGTCATAAAATATAATTACTGCCTTAGATTCAAATTCAAATCCTTTTTTGTTAACGAACTTTTCGTTTTTAATTTTTACTTTATATGTTGAAAAATTAGATATCATATTTTTGTTGATTAATAAGGTGTTTTATCTTCTTTTAATTTCCAATAATTAAATACTTCTTGAGCATCTTTGCGTAAAATATTTTGTGTTTTAAGTTTTCTTTTGTCAATTGGTAGTTTTATTTCTTCGTATATAAATTTATCGCTAAAACCGGCATCTTCTGCATCTATTTGTGTGCCGGCAAAATAAAGTTTGTCAATTTTTGCCCAATAAATAGCACCCAAACACATTGGACAAGGTTCGCACGAAGAATAAATTTCGCAACCGGATAAATCGAATGTATCAAGTTTTTTTGATGCCAAACGTATTGCATTTACTTCGGCATGTGCTGTTGGGTCCTTGTCGTTTGTAACAGAATTTGCCGATTGAGCAATTATCTCACCATTTTTTACAATTATTGCTCCAAAAGGACCTCCACCATTGTCGATATTATCTTTGGCTAGATTAATTGCAGCTGTTAAAAATTTATTGTTTTTATCCGACATTTCTTATTATTTTTCAATGTAAAGATAATATTATACCAATTATAAAACAAATTGATTGATAAAATCGCTTTGTTCTTTATTGATTTTGTTACGAATTATGGGTTTTGCTTGTAAGAAATTTGACGTTTATTAATATCCTCGATTTTGTTTAAAATCAAGAATTGTATGTAAAATATAAATGCCTAAATTTACTTATAAAAAACCACTAATCATCATCACCATCATCGTAATAATCTTCGTCAAGAAAGTTTTGTTGTTCGCTTTCGTAGAAGAAAATCTTAACTCGTGCAGTGTCTTGTAAAAAGTTTATTCTACCAATTTCAACACGGCTTATTTTAATTCCTGTTCTTTCTTCGAGATCGGCAATTAACTCTTTTCGTTTTTCGGGTTTTATAAGTTCAATTTTTTCGTAAGTAATTCTTTTTGATGTTTCGTGTCTTAAAAGAAGCAATTTCTCAATTACAAAAACGACAAAAACAATAATTAAATTTGTTGTAATAAGCTCGGCATAACTAATTTTTTTCGATGTCATTCCATTAATTACCGAAACAGTTATTACTACAAACAAATAGGTCATTTCTTTTATAGGAATTGGGTTTGTACGATATCTTATTATTCCAAAAATGGCGAATAATCCAAGAGCAAAACCAATTTTCATTTTTACGCTTTCGAGCATAAAAATCAATAAGAAGATTGTTGTGCTTAACATCACAAAAGTGAAAAGGTAATCTTTTCTTTTTGTTGTGGGATAATATAAATATCTTATAATTATTGTTGATACCAATAAATTAAAAGTAAATCGCACAAATAATTCTGTTAAACCGATAGGGTTTATTAAATCTATTCCATAAAGTTTACCTGCTTCTACTAAAGAAAGAATCGTATCTATCATCGTTCGCTAATTTTTTTAAAGTTAATAATTTCTTTTTAAAAGTATTGTATTTCAGGTGTTTGTTAAATAATAAAACTCCAATACTATATTTACTCATGCCTTGTTTATATATTCTGTTTTCTTTCAGAATGTCAATAAAATCGGACTTTGCATAACCCTCGCGTTTAACTTCTGCAATTGTTAAGTACGACAAAGTTACACTTTCATTTTTATATTTATACCCTAAATTAAGGTCAATTGTAATTCTTTCTTGTGCAGTTTTGTGCACAAGTGTAATCCTAGAAAAAGAATTTAGCACTGAAGTAGTAAGTTCATCGCCGGAAAACGGTGTTTTTTCTTCAATAAATTTTTTAAATTTTGGAGGCAATTCTGTAACAAGTCCTTTCGATTTAATTCTCTTTTTTATTGTTCTCCCTTTGTTCGATTTAAATTTAACTTCCAAAAAACTTATATCAGAAATCATATATTCCCTTTGCCTTATTTTAAATCTGTTAAGCTTTCGGTTTTGATGTACTACGTACATTTTAAAATCTTCGGTATCGAAATATTGGGTTCTGTAATTTAATAAGCGTTCGCCGTTTATTTCTAATATATGATATTTTTCGAGTGCAGTTCCCAGAATTACAGGGAGTTGCGAAATATTAAATATAAATTTAGTATCTGTTCTGTTCATTAACTTAACCTTGTCCATTTGGTCGAGCGAAGTTGAACTAAATTTTGGCAATATTTCTAAAACTTTATCCATTTTTGGCAAAAGTAGTTATTTTATATATTATACTTATAACTAATTCCTAAAATGTATACATTAAAAGTTTCTATAAACTTAAGTTTTTGATATTTATAAAATATATTTATTGAGTTTTTTTTGTTGAAATTATAAGTTATTCCGCCGGTTAGTCTATATTTATTTCCAAAATTAAATTGTTCGTTAAGAGCTATATAAAGTTCATATGCAATATATGGCTTAATTTTTTTAGATATTTTGTATTTTACCTTAAACTGATGTCTGTTATACGATTTTGGAATAATCCAATCGTTTTTTTGTTGAGCTCCTAAATATTCTGTTTGTAAAACACATCGGTAATTTAACGAAAAATCATTAATCTTTTTCTTTGCTTTTAAACTAATATAAAATCTGTGAGCTGTTAAATAATAATCTAAACGGTTCTTAAAACTAAAGCGATAAGTACCACCAACAGAAAAGTTTTTGTTTATTTTATGATAATACGATAATTCGGTAAAGACTGTACTCCAATTGTTCAGGTTATACATTGTTCTATACGATTGCTCTAGGTTAAAATTGTTTTTTTTATTTAACGAATACCCAAAATTTACCGATGTCCATGTTTGAAAATCGTTAAATTGAGCAAATAAGCCAAAAGGTACAAAAAATAATATGAGGATTAATTTTTTCAGCATTTAATAAAACGTATAAGTATATTCTTTTTTAGATTTTATTATACCATTAGCGTCTTCAACAGTTTTGCGTATTTTATGACCGTTTTCATATTCGTAAGTAATAGTTTTTATAGATTTACCTTTTTTGTCAAGGGTTTTTTCTTCTATTAAATTATTGTCATTATCGAATCTATAAAGCTTTGTTTTGTTAATTTCGCCATTATCAGTAAATGAAATATCTTTTATTTTATTTCCTTTTTGGTCGTAGGTTTTTTCAGAAATCTTTTTTTTGATTTCTTTTTGTCCCTTCATTTCATATTTATAAGTAGTTTCTGTTTTAACTTTTTGAGAAAAAGCAGAAATACTAAATATTAATATTGTAATTGCAAGTATTTGTTTCATAGTTAATTATTTAATTATTTCTATTCTGGGCAATACAATATTTTCATCAAAATCTATAATTTCTACATCGGTTTTTATTGCCACAATTCCCGAAGCTGTATTTGCTTTAGAATATGCATAAACTTCGTAGTTTCCGGGTAACATTTCAGAAAAAACAAAAGTGCCGTCATAAAAAGTTTTAACTCTGTTTAAATATGTTTCTTCGCCTTGCAAGGCAATATAAACATATTCATCGGCAACATAAAAGGAATCTTTTAAAACGCTTATATCAGAATTATAACCGTAAGCAAAAAGTTTCCCCGATATTTTTGCGTTTCCTTTATCAACCATTTTTATTATGCTGATATTTGGAGCGGTTATAGAGCTGCCGTTAACATCAATTTTTGTATTAACTCCTTGCGTAGTCTTTAAATTATAGTTGTTTAAATCATCAGAATAAGCATAAAGAGTGTATTCCCCTTTGGTTAAATAATTAAACTCGTATTTCCCTGTTTTGTCGGTTCTAACTCTATCGCCATAGAAATCGTTATCGCCATAAACAATATAAACATCTTCTTCGTTGGCATTGTACCAGCGAACAATTTGTTTGTTGTATTTACTATATTCCACTGTTATAACGGTTCCATTAATTTTTGATGAACCACCTTTGCCTGGATCTTTCTTACAAGAGCTTAACGCAACAATAGCAATAAATGCCAAAATGTAATATCTCATATATACAAAGTTTAAATTTAGTTTATATTACAAAACTATATATTAATATTAATATTGTGTTATAATATTTTGCTTAAATGTTATTCAATTGTGTCAATACCTTAAATCCGCAAGAAGTTATTAATAATTCACTGTAAGTTGTTGAAAAATAAGACCTGCAATTGCTTGCAGGTCTCGTGTTTTTTCACCTATTTTGGTGTATGCACAAAAACACAGATACAAAGA
>Ga0256913_10000890_pt1 | contig 15510 bp, 13 predicted proteins | sample Axial_MatmetaG_FD_185970 | JGI IMG/M metagenome (GOLD analysis project Ga0256913, IMG submission 185970) | Deep-sea worm associated microbial mat communities from Axial Seamount, Juan de Fuca Ridge, Pacific Ocean - Axial_Mat | ecosystem: Environmental > Aquatic > Marine > Oceanic > Microbial...
GAGCTTCTGTGAATTTTTAAAATTCAAGATTTTGTGGTGTCCGGGGAAATGCGATTACATCTCTGATGTTTCCCATTCCCGTGAGGAAAAGAATCAGCCTTTCAAAGCCAAGGCCAAAACCGGCATGGGGTACCGAACCAAACTTCCTTGTTTCCAGATACCACCACATCGACTCTTCGGGAATTTCCATCTCCTGCATTCTGCGATAAAGCTTGCCGTAATCTTCCTCTCTTTGCGAACCGCCAATGATTTCACCAATTTGAGGAAACAGAACATCCATAGCGCGAACAGTCTTTCCGTCATCGTTTTGCTTCATATAAAAAGCCTTGATTTCTTTAGGATAGTCTGTTAAAATTACCGGAGTTTTAAAGTGCTTCTCAACCAGGTAACGTTCGTGTTCCGACTGCAGATCAGCTCCCCAGCCTTCGATAATAAACTGAAATTTTTTCTTTTTATTGGGTTTTGAATTCCTTAAAATATCAATGGCTTCGGTATAAGAAATTCTTGCAAAAGGGTTTTCAATTACAAACTTTAACTTTTCAATCAACTCCATTGAGCGTTGGTCGGCTTTTTTGTTCTTTTCTTCGTCCTGTAAACGCTTACTTAGAAATTCCAGATCATCCATGCAGTTTTCCAAAGCATACTGAATTACATATTTCAGCATTTCCTCAGCTAAATCCATATCATCGTTGATGTCGTTAAAAGCCATTTCCGGTTCAATCATCCAGAACTCAGCAAGGTGACGGGTAGTGTTTGAGTTTTCTGCACGGAAAGTGGGGCCGAAAGTATAAACCTTTCCAAGTGCCAACGCGGCAAGCTCAGCCTCCAGCTGTCCTGAAACAGTCAGGTTAGCAGCCTTACCAAAAAAGTCTTCTTTAAAATTCAGGTTTCCATCTTCATCTTTAGGAAGATCATTAAGGTTCATGGTAGTTACCTGAAACATTTCGCCGGCACCCTCGGCATCGGAGCCTGTGATAATGGGCGTATGAATATTATAAAATCCACGATCGTTAAAAAACTTGTGAACGGCAAAAATCATAGCGTGGCGAATGCGACTAATAGCACTAAAAGTATTGGTGCGAAAGCGCAGGTGTGCCTTTTCCCGCAGAAACTCCAATGAGTGTTTTTTTGGTTGCAACGGGTATTCATTGGGGTCGGCCTTGCCTAACACTTCTATTTCATCAGCATGAACCTCGACTTTTTGTCCGCTTCCCATCGACTCAACCAGCTTACCATTTATGGAAAGCGCTGCTCCGGTATGAATGTTCTCTAGAATTTTCTCAAAATCAGCATTCATTTCAACAACAATCTGCACATTTTTAATGGTAGAACCATCATTCATGGCGATAAAAGCAACATTTTTGCTGGCACGCTTTGTACGAACCCAGCCCATTACTTTTACCTCTGTTCCAAAATCTGTTCTTTTAAGAATTTCTTTTATCTCTGTCCTTTTCATCTGTTCTGATTCTCGCTAATTAATCTCAATTTATATTTTGCTTTTTATTTCTGCCCAGTCGGCTTCATTTATTTTAGCACCATAATCGGCAATTACTTTCGAAGCCAGCATAGCCCCAATCTTTCCTGATTTATCATCCGACATATTATTAACATAACCATATAAAAACCCGGCAGCGTATAAATCACCTGCTCCTGTAGTGTCAACTACTTCAGTTGGCTCAACATCAACATAGGTTGTTTCGTTGTTGGTTTTTATCATCGACCCTTTGCTGCCAACTTTTACAACCGCTACTTTGGTAACTTTTGCCAGTTCATTCAGTGCATCTTCAGGCTCCAGGCCCGTAAAAGCTTTAGCTTCTTCTTCGTTGGCAAAAACAATATCCACATATTGTTCAACCATCTTTTTCAGAAACTCAAGGTTGTCTTCAACAACATTGTAACTTGCCAAATCAAGAGAAATTTCCAGACCATTATCTTTGGCAATCTTTAAAATGCCTTCAAGTAAATCGTGATTCAGGACAAGATAACCTTCCACATGAAGCAGGTCGTTACCGGCAAACTGTTCGGGTTTCAAATCTTTTGTTGAAAGCTCGATGGCTGCTCCTAAAAAGGTTCCGAAAGTTCTTTCACCGTCAGGAGAGACCATTGCATTAGCCAAACCCGATGGTGTTGAAGAAATATTTAATAGCGGTTTAATCCCACTCTTTTTCAGGTCATTGATGAAAAAATTTCCAATATCATCGTTCCCAACGGTTCCGATGAATGCTGTTTCAACACCTAAGTTAGCCAGCCCGTGGATGGTGTTGGCAGCAGAACCACCAGAAGCCATCTCTTTTTCAAGGTCTTCGCTTTTTTTCTGGATGTTTGCCGAAGTTTCTGCATCAACCAGCTGCATGCTTCCTTTTGGAAGACCCAGCTCCTTCAACAAGTCATCACTTTTTAATTTATTCAATGCATCTACCAGTGCATTACCTATTCCAAGTACTTTTGCCATAATTCAAATTTTTGGCAAAAGTAATAAAAATCAAAGGGTAGCATAAGTATTATTGAGCTTTAGAACAGTTTTGACTTTTTCGTAAACCCTTTCAAACAAAGCACATGTTTAAATTTCAAAAAAATTTGTTAAAAAATTTGCAAAAAATAAAAATAGTGTATCTTTGCACCCTCAAAAATATTGAGACACACTCCTCCATAGCTCAGTTGGTTAGAGCATCTGACTGTTAATCAGAGGGTCCGAGGTTCAAGTCCTCGTGGGGGAGCAAAAACCACTCTATTATAGAGTGGTTTTCTGTTTTATAGGTTGGCTTGATTCGCTTTGCACCCACAAACGGTGAAGGGGTATAAAAAAACAACCGGAAAACTATTCCTTTCAGAACAACTTCCCGGTTCACTTGCTGCCCTACCGTAGTTTGGCAGTTTGTGGCAGGTTACGTTATTTCAGCTGCTTACTCTGGTGTCGTTCCGTAGAACTTTTCCGTTTCAACCGGTGTTGGTTTCGGGCTTGCGCCTTCTTCAGAACTTACGTTCTTCCATCACCCTTGTTCCGACCTTTTACGAGTTTGTCTTTTCAGTTTATCTTTGCAGACTCACCTTCCGGACTTCTCAATAAGAATTTGGCTTGCGCCTCTTTCTTTTTTTGCCTTCCCTAAGGTTGGCTTCGCAGTAAATCGCCTTTGCTTGCGCGTCAGCTTTTTTCTGGTCTGGTCAGACAGGCTCTTTATCCTTACCTGCTGATGCAAACATACAACATAAATAACACACAAGTCAATTTTTTGTAATAGTTAGAAATGAACTTTGTATTAACAACAGCTATTAACAAATGTTGAAAAATAACCTCCATCAGAAAGCATATATGTAACAGTCAAATAACAACAAAATCAGAATACTAACTTATCGTAAAGTTGCAAACATTGAAATAATGATTACTTTTGCAGCGTTTTTCGTAAACCATCAATACATATCGTAATGGCACAATCATTGGTTAGTGTGTTTTCGGGGCGTTCAAGTAAATATTTAGCAGAAAAAATTGCTAAAAGCTATGGCGTTGAATTGGGGGAGTCTGTTGTAACAGAATTCTCCGACGGCGAATTTCAAACCTCTTTCGAGGAGAACATTCGCGGACGGGATGTATTCATTGTTCAATCAACATTTCCGCCTACCGACAATATCATGGAACTGCTGATGATGGTTGATGCAGCACGAAGAGCTTCAGCAAGAAAGATAATTGCAGTTTTACCCTATTTTGGTTATGCCCGTCAGGACAGAAAAGATAAACCCAGAGTTTCAATTGCTTCAAAGCTTATTGCCAACTTGCTGGTGACAACAGGTGTAACAAGGATTATTACTTTGGATTTACATGCTGATCAGATTCAGGGATTTTTTGATATTCCTGTCGACCACATGTATGCCTCTAACATTTTTATTCCATACATCAGAAGTCTTAACCTGCCTGATCTAATGATTGCTTCTCCGGATACGGGTGGAACACGAAGAGCAGCTTCATATGCTAAATCATTGAATACAGGTTTTGCTATTTGCTACAAGCAGCGAAACAAGCCAAACGAAGTTGGACAGATGCAGTTGATTGGTGATGTTGAAGGCAAAAATGTTGTTTTATTAGACGATATTATTGATACCGGTGGTACAATAACAAAAGCGGGTAAGCTTATCATGGAAAATGGTGCAAACAGTGTTCGTGCACTATGTACTCACCCTATTTTTTCAGGTAAAGCTTATGAGCACATTGCCTCATCACCATTTGAAGAGGTAGTGGTTACTGACACCATCCCTTTAAAGCAGGATTGTAAAAAAGTACATGTATTATCAACTGCAGACTTGTTTGCAGAAGTTATTAGAAGAGTTCAGAATTTCGAGTCAATAAGCTCGTTATTCAATAAATAAATATTTATTAATTATTTCAAATTTAATTTTATGAAAACAGTATCAATGAGCGGTGCGCTTAGAGCGGACGTAGGGAAAAAAGATGCTAAAAAAAGCAGAAAAGAAGGAAACATTCCTTGTGTAATTTACGGAGGTGAAAAACAAATTCACTTTACACTTCCTGAACTTAAATTAGACAAAATACTTTTCACACCGGAAGTTTATATTCTTGACATCACTGTTGATGGCAAAGAATACAAAACCATTTTACAGGACATTCAATACCATCCGGTAACTGATAAAGTTTTACACGCTGACTTTCTGGAAATTTCAGAAAACAAACCTGTGGTAGTTGGTATCCCTGTTAGATTTGCCGGAATTGCTCCCGGTGTTACCAAAGGGGGTAAATTACAGGTTAAATATCGTAAATTACGCGTTAAAGGCAGTATTACTGACATGCCTGAGTTTATCGAACTTGATGTATCAGGACTTGACCTTGGTAACTCAATTAAAGTTAGAGACCTCAAATTAGATAACCTTGTGGTTATGGAAACGCTTAATGCCGTTGTAGTACAGGTTAAAATGGCCCGTGGTGCTGCAGCTGGTGATGATGAAGAGGAAGAAGAAGAAGGTGAAGAAGAGTCAACAGAAACAACTACTGAAGAGTAAAATACCTTATCAATATAAAAAGGGACTGAGCTACTTTGCTTTGTCCCTTTTTTTGTTCCTTTGAATAATGAAACGATTATAAATTTTAAACAGATGAAATATCTGATTGCCTGTTTGGGAAATATTGGTTCGGAGTATAACAATACCCGGCACAATATCGGTTTTGATATTGCTGATGCTTTGGCAGTTGATTTAAAAGGTACTTTTAAAGTAGAGCGACTGGCATCGGTATGTAATGCAAAATATAAAGCCCGAACCTTGGTAATCATCAAGCCAACCACTTATATGAATCTAAGCGGGAAGGCTGTTAAATATTGGTTGGATAAAGAGAAAATTTCTATTGAAAACCTCCTTGTGGTGCTGGACGATATTGCCTTGCCTTTTGGTACTTTACGATTGCGTCCTAAAGGGAGTGATGCTGGTCATAACGGCTTAAGCGATATTATACAGACTTTAGGAACCAATCAGTTTGCAAGATTACGTTTCGGGGTTGGCAACGACTTTCCGCGAGGACGTCAGGTTGAATATGTTTTGGGCAAATGGCCTAAAAAGGAAGAGAAAGAACTTCCTTTTAAAATAAACAGTGCCGTCGAAGTAATTAAAAGCTTTACAAGCATCGGGCTGGCTCGCACCATGAATAGTTATAATAACAAGTAATTACTAATCTTTTTTTTCCTTACTATCTGACTTCGCTTCTGCTAAATCATCAAGTTTAGAGGAGTCCACCTTATCGTTAAACAGGTTTTTAATCTTCTCTTTTGCTTTCTGTTTCACCTCAGGTGTAATGGCAGATGAAGCACTGGTAAGAGCATAACTTAAAAAAGCTGCGTCATCCGTAAAACCTAAAACGGGGATAAAATCAGCAATCAGATCAGTGGGTAAAATAAAATAGCCCAATGCCGCCATGATAATCAGTTTATTTCTAACCGAAACAGATTTATCTGCCAGCAAATAAAACAACAGCATCGCATAAAACAAAATCTCAACCCCTACTTTAAGCCCTACTTTGCTCAGCTTATCAAACAGGTCGGTTTCTGAGTAAAGCTCAACATACTTGCGCATAGTCGAAAATTTACTTCCCTTTTCATTATTGTTTTGCCATTCGTACATATATCTCTAACGATTAATGTTAGACTTTCGTGTTTTATTTTACAAAGGTACTAAAAATAGAACCGATTGGTGTGAAGGAAAGATTAGTATTACTCCATTCAGCGAAAATTGTAACTTTGGATACTAATTAATAATGCTATGTGTGGCAGGTTCCAGCTTTCGGTAAAAGGTAAAGAGATTTCAGAACGGTTTAATGTGGAGGTGTTCGACGATATGTACTCGCCAAGTTTTAATTGTGCTCCTTCACAAAAACTTCCTGTTATCACCAATTCAAATCCCGCTGAATTAAGCTTCTTTCAATGGGGATTGATTCCTCCGTGGGCAAAAGATCCGAAAATCGGTTTTAAACTTATCAATACACGTTCAGAAACCATTCAGCAGAAACCATCTTTTAAAAAGGCTTTCGAGCAGCGCAGGTGTCTGATTCCTGCCAACGGATTTTTTGAGTGGCGCAAAAGCGATAAAGCTCCTTTTAGGATATTTCTAAAAAAAGAACCAATTTTTGCCATGGCCGGCATTTGGGAAACTTGGTTTGATGCCGAACAACGTGCGCTCCATACTTTTTCCATTATCACTACCGAAGCTAACAGCACCATAAAACACATTCACTCCCGAATGCCTGTCATTCTTTCAAAACAAAATGAAGAGGTCTGGTTGATGGATAATAACTTTCAGCATCTGACAAAACTCTTAAAACCGGTTGATGACTCGATGCTTGATATGTATCCGGTTTCTAAAAAAATAAATTCACCAGTTAATAATAGTCCGGAATTAATCTACCCAATAAATATTGAAACGCAGGGAACGCTTTTCTAACAGCATTTCAAATGCTATTTTCCACTAATTTGCAACTCATGATAAAAACGTCTGTCTTTTATTCAATAAACCAGCCTGTATGAAATCACTATTCTCTGTTTTAACTATAATTTTTACCTTATTTATATCACACTTATTCGGACAGCAACTTACTCAAAACGTCACGGGAGTGGTAAAGGATAATATCAGTCACGAACCACTTATTGGAGCCAATGTGGTAATACAGGGAAGCAACCCTTTAATTGGAACAGTTACCGATATCAATGGAAAATTCATATTAACCAGTGTACCTGTTGGATATGTCAGTCTGAAAATAACCTTTGTAGGATACGAAGAAGTTTTGCTAAACAACCTGGAACTGCGCACAGGAAAAGAGCTCTCGGCAGAAGTGTTTATGAATGAGGTAGCTGTAATCGGTGATGAAGTGGAAATTAAAGCACGGATTGATAAAACCGGAAGCATTAACCGGATGACATCGGTAAGTGCCCGTACTTTTACGGTTGATGAAACACGACGCTATGCAGGAAGCCGTGGCGATGTTTCGAGAATGGCAGCAAACTATGCAGGAGTTCAGGTAGCGTCTGATAGCCGAAACGATATTGTTATCCGCGGAAATTCACCATCAGGATTGTTATGGCGACTTGAAGGCATTGAAATTCCCAACCCCAATCATTATGGTGCTTTTGGAACCACCGGTGGGCCGGTAAGTATTCTTAATAACAACCAGCTTAGTAACTCCGACTTTCTTACTAGTGCTTTCCCGGCTGAATATGGAAATGCGTTGTCGGGTGTTTTCGACTTACAAATGCGAAATGGCAACAGCAGCCAGTATGAGTTTATGGGACAAATTGGTTTCAATGGTTTTGAACTGGGAGCCGAAGGACCGTTTTCAAAAAAGTCGGATGCTTCGTTTGTGGCCAACTACCGTTATTCAACCATGGAAATATTTGACATGCTGGGGATGAACTTCGGTACAGGAACAGCCGTTCCAAAATATCAGGACTTTTCGTTTAAAGTAAATGCTCCCACCAAAAAAGCAGGGCGATTTTCATTTTACGGCATTGGCGGAAAAAGCAGTATTTCATTTTTAGATAGTGAACGTGATACTTCGGATATTGATTTTTATGGTGGTGAAGGGTGGGATCTACGCACCGGTTCCGACATGATGGTTATTGGATTGAATCATTCTATCAACATTGGCCGTGATGCTTTTATCAATTCCGGCGTTGCGTTTACATACCATAGCTTTTTCGTGAAACAGGACTCCATTGAACCCATAAGCAAAAAGATTGTCCCTTTTTACTATTCTGATTTTAATGAAAACCGAATTGTTTTCACAACGTTTCTGAATAAACGTATGAACATCAGAAACAATTTTAAAGTAGGTGTAAACATCAATTATTATATGAGTAACCTCGTCGACAGCGTATATAATGCAGCTTACAAAGGCTTTCATAAACTGACATCATACAAGGGTAATTCGGCATTGCTGATGCCATATCTTGCCTGGCAGATTAAACTTACTGAGCTGATAGAGATTAATGCCGGTTTACATTATCAGTTTTACACCTTTAACAATACATCAAGTATTGAACCCCGCTTTGGCGTTACTTATTTGGTTGGCACAAAATCGAAACTAAGTTTTGGATACGGCCTGCATAGTCAGATACTGGGAGCAACAACGTACAACAACGAAACCTACCTCGGCCCTCCTGATAACAATTATGTCAAGATGAATACAAATCTTGAAATGCTCAAGAGTCACCATTTTGTTGTTGGCTACGACTGGAATATTTCCAATAATCTCCGGCTTAAGTCAGAGGTTTACTATCAGTATTTGTACGATGCAGCTGTTAACGCCGGCAAAGAAGATTCATATTCTGTATTAAATCAGGGAGCCGATTTCTACTTTTGGAATCCCGATACACTCCAAAGCACTGGTACCGGCAGAAATTATGGTCTGGAAATGACGTTTGAACATTTTCTTAATAAAGGTTATTACTTCCTTTTAACCGGAAGTTTGTTCCAGTCGAAATACAAAGGCAGCGATGGTATAGAACACAACACTGCTTTTAATTCCAACTTTGTAACCAATGCGTTGGCAGGAAAAGAATGGGAGCTTCATAAAAACAGCACCAACCCAAAACTGACTTCAAAGAAACGTTTTGTCGGGCTCGACCTGAAATTAAACTGGGCAGGAGGAAGGCGATATACGCCAATTGATGTGGAAAGGTCAAAGGTAGAACATCGGCCGGTTTATTACGAAAACCAGATTTTTGAAAAACAGTTTCCCAACTATTTCAGAACCGATGTAAAAGTTTATTTGAAAATTAACGCCAAAAGGTACAGCTACGAAATGGCCATCGATGTTCAAAATATCTTTAACAATAAAAACATCTATTCACAGAATTTCAACACCTCAACAGGCGAAATCTATAACACATATCAGTTAGGAACAATGATTATCCCTTATTTCAGGATAGAATTCTAACTATTTTACGAAGTTCATTTCGTGCATCTCATTTTCTTGCAGTAATATATCCACGTTTTTGATCTTATTCAGGTTGAGTTTAAAAACCGCAGTTACTTTTTTAATACTACGGATGGAATTAACAATCTCATTAAGCTGCTCTGCATCAATATTATTTTCAAGAACAATAAAATAGTCTATTTGTTTATATTCCGGCAGTAGTTTTTTTGCCCGATGGTAATTGGCAATCAGATAAGCGTTAACCTTCAACTCTTCACTAAAACAATAATACCACGAGTATGGATATTTTTTCTTTCCACTTCCATTAAAAACAAAATCATCATATTTTGAGAAGTTAATATCAAGGGCTTTATTAATAAAATGAGCAAGCTGATAATCAGTATTGGTCGACACAATGCCTAGCATTATAAAAGCATCGCCATAATTAATACTAATATCTAATTTATTTATCACGGTGTAATTTTGTTTTCATCAAAAGTAAAACAAAATACGATGTCAGGAATTGAATCAGGAAGGAATCGAAAGCTTTAATTTTGTCCAGGCTTTTTCGGCAGCCAGTTTTTCAGCCCCTTTAATTGAGAAGTCTCTTCCAAAGGAGATTTTCTTACCATCCACCACCACTTCTACAATGTATTGTTTGTCGTGTTTCGATTTAACCTCCTCAACCAGATTAAATTGAAGTTCATGCTTCTCCTTTTGCGACCATTCAATCATTTTGCTTTTATAATTGATATCGGCATCTTTCAGGTTATCAATATCGTAATGAACCGTTACAATTCGGTTAATGATAATATTCTTTGAAAACTCATATCCTTTGTCCAGATACAGTGCCCCGACAAAAGCTTCAAAAGCATCACCGGCAGCAGACTTTCCATGGCCGTTTTTTGATTCGGAGGATAGGATAAGTTTGGAAAGACCCAGTTTATGCGACAATTTATTCAGCGAATAACGGCTTACAATTTTTGAACGCATCTCGGTTAAAAAGCCCTCACTTTCATAAGGAAACCTTTTAAACAGAAATTCTGCAACAACGGCTCCTAAAATGGCATCGCCTAAATACTCCAGGCGTTCATTGTTAATTTTAAAACCATTGATTTTATCCAGCGAAGCCGACTTATGTCGTAATGCCAGTTTATACAAAAAAATATTCCCGGGGTAAAACCCGAAAATATTTTTTATAGAAAGTCTTAATTTTTTTTCTCTTGAGAGATAGGTCTTGAAAAAATCTTTCAGAAACAAAACATCATGTGTTTACTGAACAAACTTTTTAAAGATAATGGAGGCGTTGTGGCCACCAAAACCAAACGTATTACTCAGGGCAGCATTAACTGTACGTTTTACAGCTTTTTCACCAAAAGTAAAATTCAGCTTTCCATCAATCTTAGGATCAAGATTGAATTGATTAATGGTTGGAGGAACCATATCGTTTTTTACTGCAAGTAAAGCAGCAATGGCTTCTACTGCACCGGCGCCACCCAACAGGTGACCGGTCATTGACTTAGTTGAATTGATATTAATTTTATAAGCGTGTTCGCCAAAGAGTTTGCCAATAGCGAGCGGCTCTACAATATCACCAACCGGTGTAGAAGTTCCGTGTGTGTTAATATGGTCAATATCTTCCAATGCTAAGCCGGCATCTTCAACAGCGGCTTTCATACAAAGATATGCACCATAACCTTCCGGGTGAGGAGCTGTCATATGGTGAGCATCTCCTGAGAGACCCGTACCGGCAACTTCACCGTAAATTTTTGCACCCCTTGCGAGTGCGTGTTCTAATTCTTCAAATATAAGTCCTGCTCCACCTTCACCCATGACAAAACCATCGCGGTCAACGTCAAAAGGACGTGAAGCCGTTTTTGGATCATCATTACGGGTAGAGATTGCATGCATGGCGTTGAACCCGCCAACTCCAACCGGAGTAATGGCAGCTTCCGAACCTCCAACTACAAAAGCATTGGCTTTTCCAAGCCTGATGTAATTAAATGCATCGGATAATGCATTGGCAGAAGAAGCACATGCAGAAACTGTTGCGAAATTAGGGCCTCTGAAACCATATTTTATCGAAATCTGGCCAGCGGCAATATCAGCAATCATTTTTGGAATAAAGAAAGGGTTGAAACGTGGAGTGCCATCACCTAAGGCAAAATTACCTGCTTCATTTTGAAATGTTTCAAGACCACCAATTCCGGCAGCCCAGATAACACCTACCCTGTCGTGATCAATAGCCTCGCCATTAATACCTGCGTCCGAAATTGCTTCTGATGCAGCTACAAAACCAAGCTTTGCGTAACGATCAAGTTTACGTGCTTCCTTACGGTCGAAATAATCTTTTTCATCAAAACCTTTGATTTCGCAACCAAATTTGGTTTTGAACTTCGACGTGTCAAAATACGTGATGTCGGCGCTACCACTTACCCCATTAAGTAAACCCTCCCAATATTCGGGAGCGGTATTACCTATAGGGGTAATTGCACCGATACCGGTAACAACTACCCTTTTTAATTCCATAGAATAATCTTGATTATCTATAAATGACTTTCGATATATGAAATAGCGTTGCCTACTGTCTCTATTTTTTCTGCTTCTTCATCAGGAATAGAAAGGTTAAATTCTTTTTCGAATTCCATGATCAACTCAACAGTATCAAGAGAATCAGCGCCTAAATCGTTGGTGAAGCTTGCTTCGTTAGTAACTTCACTTTCTTCAACACCAAGCTTATCAACGATAATGCTTACAACTTTTGAATGTACGTCTGACATATTGTTTATTTTTTAAGGTTAAAACTGCTGCAAAGTAATGTATTAATGGTTTAAAAAACAAAAAAAAATGAATTTTTTGGCTGCTTAGGGATATCTATATAATAAGGAGTAAGAGTGTAGAATTAAATAAATAATTATCTGCTTCCAAAACATAATACGGATAAAATTAACTTTGCAACATTAATGCAATGACTTAAAATGAAAAAAATAGTTCTGTTTGCTTCCGGAAACGGCTCTAATGTTCAGCGAATCGCTGAATACTTTGAAAACAATTCTGAAATAGAAGTGACGCTTGTTTTATCCAATAATCCAAAAGCAGGAGTATTAAAGCGTGCAGAAAAGCTGGGGTTGGCATCCATCGTTTTTTCCAAAGACGACTTTTACCGGTCTGATACTATTATTAATACCCTTAATGATATCAATCCTGACCTGATTGTATTGGCTGGTTTCCTCTGGCTGATTCCTGATAACCTTATCAAGGCATATCCGGATAGAATTATCAATATTCATCCTGCACTTCTACCAAAATATGGTGGAAAAGGAATGTACGGACACCATGTGCATGAAGCTGTTATTAATAATAGAGAACCTGAATCAGGCATTACCATTCATTACGTCAACGAAAAGTATGATGACGGCCAGATTATATTTCAGTCATCATTTGAATTGACTGAAAAAGACACTCCGGTAACGCTGGTAGAGAAAATCCATCTTCAGGAGTATGAACATTTCCCAAAGGTAATTGAACGTTTATTGCAGTAAAACTAAGTTCTCAATATTCCAAACTCGACAACTTTCTCCCTCCTCTTATCCAATCTTTTACTATTTTCGCAGGCTAAATAAAAGTGTGAATAGGTAAAGAAAAAAACAATGGGATACGATTTCGGAAAGATAGAAACCAGGTGGCAAAAATACTGGAGTGACAACAAGGTTTATCACGTGGATATTGACCACGAAAAACCTAAATTTTATGTGCTTGATATGTTTCCTTATCCCTCGGGGTCAGGCCTGCATGTAGGACACCCGTTAGGTTATATTGCTTCAGATATTTATGCGAGGTATAAAAGATTGCAAGGCTTTAATGTATTGCACCCTATGGGTTACGATGCATACGGCCTGCCTGCCGAGCAATATGCCATTCAAACCGGAACCCACCCTGCCATTACAACCGAAAAAAATATAAAGCGTTATCGCGAACAGCTTGACAAAATCGGGTTCTCTTTCGACTGGGACAGGGAAGTAAGAACCAACGACCCCAAATATTTTAAATGGACACAATGGACATTTATTCAGCTTTTCAAATCGTGGTACAATAATAAAACAGAAAAAGCCGAAACCATTTCGGAGCTTGAAGCCGAGTTCAAGAAAAACGGTAATGTTAACATTGATGCTGCGACTTCTCAGGAAGATCTCTTTACGGCAGACCAATGGAATGCTATGAATGAAGCTGAACAACAGGATATTTTAATGAATTATCGTCTGGCTTATATCTCTGAAACCATGGTAAACTGGTGCCCTGCACTAGGAACCGTTTTGGCCAATGATGAAGTAAAAGAAGGTCTGTCAGAACGTGGCGGACATCCTGTTGAAAGAAAAATGATGAAACAGTGGTTGTTTCGTATCTCAGCCTATGCACAACGTCTGCTGGAAGGGCTTGACAAGCTGGAATGGTCTGAATCCATTAAAGAGATTCAGCGCAACTGGATTGGACGCAGCGAAGGAGCCTCGGTTTTATTTGGTATCAAAGGGTTTGAAGATACTATTGAAGTATTCACAACTCGTCCCGACACTTTGTGGGGAGCTACTTTTATGGTGATGGCTCCCGAACATGAACTGATTGAAAAAATTACAACTCCTGAACAAAAGGAGAAAATCGACCAATATGTAACCTGGGCTAAAAACCGCTCGGAGCGTGAACGAATGACCGAAGTAAAAAAAGTAACCGGAGAGTTTACCGGTGCTTATGGTGTTAATCCGCTTACAGGCGAAGAAGTTCCCATCTGGGTTGCCGATTATGTGTTGAGTGGTTACGGAACCGGTGCCATCATGGCTGTTCCGGCACATGACAGCCGCGACTTTGCCTTTGCACGTCATTTCAGTTTACCAATTATTCAGGTGGTGGTTAAAGAAGGTGAAGAACCAACTGATACAAATACCTGGGAAGAATCATACGATTCGAAAGATGGTATTAGTGTTAACTCCGGGTTTATTTCAGGATTAAAGACCAAAGATGCCATTGCCGAAGTTATTAAACGAATTGAGGAGAAAAGCATTGGCAAAGGAACCATCAATTTCCGTTTGCGCGATGCTATTTTCAGCCGTCAACGCTATTGGGGTGAGCCATTTCCTATCTATTATAAAAACGGAATTCCTTACGCACTGGATGAAAGTGAACTGCCATTAAAATTACCTGATGTTGATAAATACCTGCCAACCGAGGATGGTGAACCTCCTTTGGCTCGTGCTAAAAACTGGAAAACCAAAGAGGGCTATCCTTTAGAAACCAATACCATGCCCGGTTTTGCCGGATCAAGTGGTTATTACTTGCGCTACATGGATCCACACAACAACAATGAATATTTCTCAAAAGAGACCGCTGAATACTGGCGCAATGTGGATTTATATCTGGGAGGAGATGAACACGGAACCGGCCATTTAATTTATTCACGGTTCTGGAATAAGTTTCTTTACGATATTGGTTTGGCTGTTGAAGATGAACCATATAAAAAACTGATTAACCAGGGAAAAATACAGGGACGATCAAGTTTTGTTTATCGTGTTCAGGGAACCAACAAATATGTCTCTTATGGTTTAAAGAACCAATACGACACACAGGCCTTGCATGTGGATATTGATATTGTTGACAATGATGTGCTCGACACAGAAGCCTTTAAAAAGTGGCGTCCTGAATTTGCTAATGCGGAATTTATCCTTGAAGACGGTAAATACATCTGTGGCCACGAAGTGGAGAAAATGTCGAAATCGAAACACAATGTTCAAAATCCGGATGCACTGATTGAACGCTATGGTGCCGACACATTACGGTTGTACGAAATGTTCCTGGGTCCATTGGAACAAGACAAACCCTGGGATACCAAAGGTATTGAAGGTGTTTACCGCTTCCTGAAAAAACTGTGGAAACTCTACTTCGACGAAAACGACAATCTGATTGTAACGGATGATAAAGCTACCGATGCCGAATTGAAAGTGCTGCATAAAACCATTAAAAAAATTCAGCACGACATTGAACAGTTTTCATTCAACACGGGCGTAAGTGCATTTATGATTTGTGCCAACGAGCTTTCCGATTTAAAATGCCATAAACGC
>Ga0256913_10000891_pt1 | contig 15487 bp, 5 predicted proteins | sample Axial_MatmetaG_FD_185970 | JGI IMG/M metagenome (GOLD analysis project Ga0256913, IMG submission 185970) | Deep-sea worm associated microbial mat communities from Axial Seamount, Juan de Fuca Ridge, Pacific Ocean - Axial_Mat | ecosystem: Environmental > Aquatic > Marine > Oceanic > Microbial...
GGTGTTGATTCTGCTGTCATATTAAAACTTTTCAGCATTTTAAACGGTGTTTCAACATTGTAGCCAATATTATATTTACAGAACTTTGTACCAGAATCATTATCAACAAAAAAGTAAACAATATCCCCGGATTGTGTGATATAATGGGGAGTATTTGTAAACTCTTTCAGAAATGAACCTCTATGCATCAGTTTTTTTCCAAGAGAAAAAACAGCATCTCCAGTTAATTTACCTGGCTGTATATCATATTTTGCAACATCGTATTTATAAAACCGTTCCAAACTGTAAGTTCCATCACCATTATCAATAAAATAGAATATTTCAGGGGAATATTCATTCAATATCTCAATTGAATCTGATATTTTCCCTTGTGTTTCAATTAAAGCATATCTTTGACTTCTAGAGTAATTCCAATTTTTTATAGTCATCTTCTTATCAGGCTGAAAAGAGTTAACTTCCACAGGATAAATACTAAAATCTTCTTTTAATGCCATTAATTTGCATTCACTATCAGAATTAACTACAAAGGCACCGATATCGTAAAATACATTATCAAGAGTCTTTCTTATCCGTTCAGGAGTTGCGTCAAACTCCTTTAATTTCACTAATTCCTTAGTTGAATCATTAAACTGATAAAGAAAATTTTTCCCGCTAATGGAAAATAACAGCCTGTCTCCAAAAACATCACCGTCAAGTTTCAGATTTTTGTTTTGTGAATTGATGCTTACTTTACCAAGATTAGAGTATAAATCTGCAAAAACAGAATCAGACATTAGAAGAAAAATTAAAACTGAAAAAAACACTGAATTCAGATGTTTTCCAAACGGCAATTTCTTTATTAACAACATAATAAACCTCCTTCTTTTCCGACATTACAATTACCCTCAACTAAAAACTTTAGTAACAATATATTATAGATTCTTAATTTATCAAGTTTTTTTAAAAGATTATACCTATTTTTTTAATTATGAATTGACAAACAAACATAAAAGAGTAAAAAAAAAGGGAGGGAGGGATGGAGGAATATCCGCTATTATTGGGTTCACCCCCCCATCATTGTCTACATAAAAAAACTCAAAAAAGTAAGCTTGTCAATCAAGCAGGTTAATTAATGCCTGGTATTTTATATTACTTTCTTTTAAAAAACAATCATTCCTTACTAATATTTTAATAATTTGCCAAGCCAAAAATTCTTTCTTTATCACTGTTTAAAATTAATATAGAGTTGAATTTATGAGTAAAATGTGATAAAGTATAGTAATTAAGGGAAATATTAAGTTTTTTACAAGAGAAAATAGTCATGTATAATATAAATTTTTAATTATTGATTCAAGAATTTATATTTGAACTAGAAATTATTGTAATTACATTTATTGAAAGGTTTATTTTATGGAAATAATGAATGATTTAAGAGATATACTTGCCGGTGGTTATAAAATGTATTTTGCTTTTGCCATTTTTGGTTCCTGTATCTTATTTTTGCAATTACTTCTTATGTTTTTTGGCTTTTCCGGTTCTGATCACGATTTTGATTGTGATAGTGATGGACATTTAGATTTAGGCGAACACTCTGATACTGGATTAAGTGATTTTAAGCTATTTTCTTTTAGAACCATCATTGCATTTATTACATTTTTTGGTTGGGGCGGGGTTTCTGCATGGCATTCTGGCATGCGTGATACTCAATGTTTTTTGGTCGCTTTAGTTTGCGGTGGTTTAATGATGGTTTGCACTGCATTATTAATTTTCTTTATGTTAAAAATGCAACATAATGGAAACATTGAAGCTAAAGAACTAATAGGATGCAAAGGGACTGTCTATTTACGAATTCCAGGAGGAGATGATATAGGAAAAGTAACAGTTGAAGTAAAGGGAACTACACAAGAAGTTACAGCTGTGGCAGACAGTGAAATAATGCGTGGTGAAACAGTCGAAGTTATTGAAGAAATGAGTGCTCATAAATTTAAGGTTATCAAAGTTTAAATTTTAATAAAATAAAAAGAAAGGATAGAAATGGCATCTTCAACAATTTTTCTTATTGTGGGTTTTGTTGTATTTTTGTTTGTAACTTTAATCATTTTGGCAACAAGATACAAAAAATGCCCATCAGATAGAGTTATGGTTATTTACGGAAAAACTGGTGGAGCAAAAGCTTCAAGGTGTATTCATGGTGGTGCAGCGTTTGTGTGGCCAATTATACAAGATTATCAATTTTTAATGTTACGCCCAATGCAGATTGAGGTTAATTTAGATAACGCATTATGTCGTCAGAATATTCGTATAAGTGTACCTTCTGTTTTTACAGTAGGTGTAAGTACTGAACCTCAAATTATGACTAATGCAGCAAATCGTTTATTAGGTCAGCATCAAGAGGCAATAGCCGATCTTGCGAAAGATATTATATTTGGGCAATTGCGTTTAGTTATAGCATCTATGACTATAGAACAGATTAATACTGATCGTGAAACATTTTTGCGTAATGTTGAGCAGAATGTAGCGGAAGAGCTTAATAAGATCGGTTTAATGCTATTGAATGTAAATATTACAGATATTACAGATGAGAGTGGATATATAGACGCTATAGGAAGAAAGGCTGCAGCAGAAGCTATAAATCAAGCGGCAATAGATGTTGCAGACGAAGATAGGAAAGGGAAGACAGGTGAGGCAGAAGCTAAGAAAGAACAGAGGATTGCAGTTGCAAGCGCTGATGCTATTGCTCAAAAAGGTGAGGCGGAAGCAGATAGTAAGAGGAGGATTGCAGTAAAGCAGGCTGAATCAGCTGCAGTAGATGGAGAAAACCTTTCTAGTATTGAAATTGCAAATTCAAATGCTTTGCGAGTTGAAGCGGAAGCGGAAGCATTTAGAAAAGCTGAAGCTGCAAAGCGAATTGCTGAAGCAGCCGTTGAAACAACACAATATGAAGCTGAAAAGACAGCACAACAAGCTAGGGCTGAGATGGAGAAAGAGAGACAGCGTGCAGAAATTATCATAGCAGCAGAGATACAGAAGCAAAAGATTGAAATTGAGGCAGAAGCTGAAGCTGAAAAACGGCGTAGAGAAGCTAAAGGTCAAGCAGATGCAATATTTGCTAAGTTAGAGGCAGAAGCTAAGGGTAATTTTGAGATCTTAAAAGCAAAAGGAACAGGCTTTAATCAGATTATAGCAGCCTGTGGAAATGATGCAGATGCTGCATCGAAAATGCTTATGATTGAAAAATTAGAGGAAATAGTTGCTCTTCAGACAGAAGCTATCAAAAATATTAAGATTGATAAAATTACAGTCTGGGATGGTGCAGCAGGTAAAGATGGAAAAACTTCAACTGCAAATTTTTTAAGCGGTATGATGCAGAGTTTACCTCCTTTACACGATGTTGCCAATATGGCTGGAATTGATATGCCAGAATATCTTGGTAAAATTAAAGAGTCTAATGAAAAATCTTCTGAAGAAAGTTCTGAAGAAAGTACTGAGCAATCTGTATCGTAACTAATTTAACAAAAATTTAAGCGGATATTGCAAAAAAAGTGTAATGTCCGTTTAAATTAACTTTTTTCATCTGTGATGGTATTGAATGATTTCTCGTTTCGTATAATGTGATCGTAAAATCGTGATTGCCATTCAAAATCCGGGTTAATTTCATTTGCTTTATTACCACCGATTTGTAGGAACAAAAGTATAATCAACCTCCCCCCAACTTCCCCCCCAACTCCCCTCCAACTTCCCAACTTTTTTGGTATTACAATTTGGTGGCATCAGAAAAATAAAAAAGGTGAATATATAAATCCTGACTATGCAACATTTGTTGACTGCTTACACTCAACTGATATGGAAATACTACGCATATTGGATAAAGAAGGTTTAAAATTTGCATTCCCTACAACGACTACCTACCTTGCTGGAGATGCAAAACGAAAACCAGAAATAGAAATGACAAGTATAACTTCAAATAATACATAATTCTAAACAACGCAGTTAATTTTGAGCATGTAGCTAACACAATAAATGCATGCTCAAAACCGCACATCTAGTGAGTTTTCAGGATAACTCAAATATCATTTTTAAAAGATTTTATATTGAAGTTATTATTTTCAAAATCAAAGACTGAATTCAAAAATCTACTAAGACCTTTTAATTAAGAAGTATTGATAAATATGTTTACCTATCAGAAAAAATATGCATGTAAAGGTATAATCTTCAATACTAAGTTATAAGAACTTATAATATTACTAGAAATGATTATTAGATATTCTTAATGTCCCCCTACTTCATAAAATCTTTCAATTTCATTTTTACTGAGCGCTCTTTTGAAAATTTCAACTTCATCTATATAACCATGAAATATTCTCGTTTCTGGTTGATTACATCCAATTCTCAACCCAATATCCTTTTCTTTTACTGGTATTACCATTTTACTTTTTCTTATTTTTGAATTGAGAAACTCTTCTCCATCGAGATAGAGTTTAACTTTGAAATGATCAAAATCATATACAAATGTTCCCATATGCCAAATTGAAGTATTAGTAATATTTTTATTCGATTTATAAAGTTTATTATTTACCCATACAAAAAGTGCCTTGTGTTTTATTCCAAAATTCCACCCTGCCTGAACTTTATTCGGGGATCTTTCTGAAATTAACGGTTGTGATGAATATTTATAAGATGTAGCTTTAAACCAAACTATAACAGTCATACCTTTTGGTATTTCATCGTGAAAATAACCTAGATCCTTAATTTTTACAAATGTATCATTCGTTCCAATAAAAAAAAGAGCGTTTTTACCCCACCTACCACCAAATTTTCTTTTTGACATTTTTCCAAGTAATTCACCATCAAAAGATTCACTTTTATACCTCTCATCTTTAAGTCCAAGAGCATTATTTTTAAGCTTATCTGTTTTTTCCAAATCTTCAAAAGTCCATTGAGCAATTAATGAATCATCATTTCTCAAATTATGGACAAATGCTTTCCACCGAGCATACTTAGCTCTTTTTCTAGCTTGTTGAAATCCAGGAAGAAGTAATCCAGCAAGCAATGCAATAATAGCAAATACACTAAGCAATTCTATTAGAGTGAATGAGTTAGTGCAAAAAAATGATTGGTTATGTTTTTTATTATTCATTGTTTACTTCCTCTCTATAATTGATGGTTATAAAGATAATTATATAATATTTATAAAAATATTTATTACCTTATAACCATAATTCTATCAAATATATTACAATAAGTCAATATTAAATATATTATATATGTAAAAAGAATAATATTTTTTATACTTTTAAAAAGCAAGAAAGAGAAGTGTATAAAACATATATGCTAGACTATTAATTTAAGGCTTTTCCATTTTTAGATATCATTATAGTACTTCAAAACGGGCTTGATTAAGCTGATTTACTCTTTTAATAGACAAGCCTGTTTTTTAGAAATTATATCAATATCCAATACATCAAAAAGAAAAATACAATATCTTCTTTTCCTTTTTTAACACCTTCCTGTATCCCTTTTAATCCGGCATTTTTGATAAAATATAACCACTGTTCCTCTATTCCCTGTAGATTATCAAGAATTTTATTAAACTTTGGAAGTTCAATAAAGGCTTTTTACTGAATTTTTTTAATTAAATAACTTAATTTATATTTAAATAATACTATCCTATGCAAAAAAATATAAAATATAGCAACTTTGATATATATAAAAGCGATTAAAAAAGAAGCAAAGAACTAAAATTTATAAAACTATTTTATGCTGCGATTATCTAAAATTAGAATCACTCAAATCCGTATAAAATGATATTGTTTTTTAGATATATTTTCACAACTTATAATATGCTTACTCAAGAATATTCAAGCATATATAAGAAATCTTAATACTCTGCTATTCATATTATTGAGCAAGCTAAAATATACAACTACTCTTTATGCTGTAAACGAGTCTTTTTATTCAGTATGAGCTTTGCTCCTCCTTCATATAGACCAAGTTTGAGTTTGATATCAATGCCATCATTAGAATATATTTTTGATACATCCGCTTTTGACATTTTTAATGAAAATATAAATTTATTTTCCAGATCCAGTTTTGCGGAAATTTTAGGAGGTCCCGCACTTTTCATTGAATATACTCTACCATCACCCTTCTGTTCAAACAGAAGAGGAACAAGTATGCCGTCAATATTCAGCGACGCTTCATTCAGAGCAAAAATGGAACCTGCAGGCAGTTCAAGAGAACAGTTTGTAATGTTAAATGCACCTTTATCAGATTTGACGGAATCATATTTTCCTCCGGCTTTGGATTTATCACCAAATTTAAATTTTTGCATCGGAGTTCCGCTTACAGAAAGAGGCAACACTGAATTTGATTTACCTGAAAACTTCCAAGAAGTTTTTTCATCAAGTTTAATATTACCTCCGTAAGGAATATCATTTACAACCAGAAGGATATCAACTCCATCACGATTGTCCACAATATCATTAAGAGTGGTTTTGGATGCTTTAAATGACCATTCGCTTTTTCTGAAATCCAGTACAGCTGAAAATGTTCCGTGCGGATCACCTTTCGCAGATTTAAAAGATATTTTAGGAGCATCTTCCGATCCGGAAACTTTCCATGTTCCTGAAGTGCTGACACATTTATACTCTCTACCGTCTATTATTACAGAAAGTGTATCCGCATCAGGATTAAAAAGAGTAAGAGATGCTGGCATAGAAACTTTTGAAACAGTTACTTTATCTTTATTTGTATCTGAATTATCCATAGAGATCACTACTGTAGGATATATCAGCCGTTCCCGAACAAAAACTGCTGTTATCAATGCATCTGAGAAAAGAGTAACTTCCGCAGTTGATGAAGCAGATGAAATATCTGCAGAACCCTGAGTAAGACGCCAGCCGGCAAAAGAGTAGCCGTCTGCACTTTCTGCTGTAACAGTCACGGCACTTCCGTACGGTGCCGCCGCAACTGCAGGCGTGACAGTTCCTCCTGATTCAGGATATACTGCGGTTGTAAGAAGCAGATTATCTCCTGCTGTAACTGTAAATGAATGCTCTTCTCCATAAGAGACTCCGACTGAATTTACAGCATAAGCTCTAACATAATAAGTTGTATCTACTGTCAGATCAGTAAGTGCTGATGTAAATTCTCCGGTTCCGGATTCGTCTTCTGTTTTTGAATCATCAACTGTAGGTGAACCGGAACTGTTCCAGCAGATACCACGGACAGTAACTTCTGCTCCGCCGTCGGAAGTAACTGTTCCTCCGCAGACAGCTGAATCAACAGTTATATCGGATATTTCCGCGGTTGTAACTGAGGGAAGTTCAGGAGTGGATGTAGTGAACTTCAGTTCTTCACCATAAGCAGTACCGGCAGAATTTACTGCGTAAGCTCTTATATAATATGCGGTATCAGGAGTCAGGTCTATCAGTGAACTTATAAATGCACCCTTACCTGTTCCGTCTTCTGTTTTTGAATCATCAACGGTTGGCGAACCGGAACTGTTCCAGCAGACACCGCGGACAGTAATTTCTGCTCCGCCGTCGGAAGTTATTGTTCCTCCGCTCTCTGCTGTATTGTATGATATTCCGGACACGGAAACAGTTGAAAGAACAGGCATTTCCGCATCTGAGGTTGTGAAACTTATCTCCGGACCGTAACCAGTTCCGGCTGAATTTGACGCATAGGCACGAACATAATAAGTCGTATTTGCCGTCATACCGCTCAGACTGGAAGTAAACCCTTCTCCTTCAAGAGCATCTGAAGTGGAATTGTCATCAACTGTCGGATTTTCTGAAGTTCCCCAGCAGACTCCGCAGGCTGACAATTCTTCTCCGCCATCATAAAACAGTATTCCGCCGGAAAGTGCGGAATCTCCGTGTATGTCTGAAACTGCAACAGTTTCTGACAGAACTGGTACGGAAATGACAGACGCATCAGCTGTTGTAGAAGTATCTGGAACAGTTTTTTCAGACTCGACATTACCGGCATTATCATAAGATATACAGTAGAATTTATAATTAACTCCATCTTCAGCGACAAACCATGCTGAGGTGTCCTGCGTATTATTGATCCATAGAGAATAAGCCCCGTCATTTTTACTTACAAAAATATTATAAGAACCTATCCCGGAAGTCGGGTCACTGCCGGACCAGTCAACTTTAAATTTCAGACCGCTTGCGGATGGAAGTGTAGTTATCGCACTGGACGGGATATCTGAATCTATTGTAATTAAAGCTTCTTTCGCAGGATCTGTTCCCTGAGACGGATCGTGTGGATCAACCTGATTTGTTGCGATAGTTGTACTGAAATCAAAAACTATTTCAGCAACTGAACGAATCTCGGTATCGCTCGGAATGTCCTGTTTAGGTTTAATCAGAAAAGAGATATATCCCTGTCCTCTTCCTGTACCGTCTTCCGGCGGAAGGAATCCGATATCGACTACAGGCGGCAAGCCGGTATCACTTTCAACTGTCGAGAAAAGAGCGGACAATTTTCCAGTTACAGGATCAAAATCAATTTTTATATTTACTTTTAGAACAACATCATTATAAACGGTCTCTATACAGGTTTCAAATCTGTTGGTTCCCTGCGGAACATCAGCTATATGATCGCCGAATCCTGCTCCGGTTATCTCAAAAGTAGACCAGTCAAGGTTTGAATCAAGATACTCTGTTACTGATACAACTTGAGCAGGTGCAGACGCCTTTTCATCATTTTCAAAGTTTATCCGGTATCCGAACGGATGGTTCAGAGAAAGGTAATTTGCATCTCCGTACCCGCCGGGAGCAATGATTTCATTCGGATCGTGAGATTGAGCCGCATCAGAGTCTGATTTATCACCCCAATGAAACAATCCGAGGAATTTACCCCACAACAGACTGAAGCCTGGTCCTCTTGGCTCCGAGTCAACAGAATTGACAAGCTGAAATCCCTTATCTGCCGCATCACCTAATGGCTTTATTAATTTACCCGTTTTTGATATTTTATCTTGCAGGCGAGTTACCTCTTTGCCGCTTAAAGTATTAAAATTATTCATCAGTTTATTTTTTGCATTATAATGATTTTTAAAATTTATAATTGTGGGAGCAATTACAAGAGCTGAACCTCCCGCAATAATAAAAACGGGCAATATAACAGTAAACAAAAATTCACCATCTGGGTCGACATATTTTATAGGATTGTTTTTCACATAACGGTTAATATTAAAATCTCCTCCCGCCAAGCCAATCATATCCCGTTGAATAAACCTACCTAAACAAGGAGAATAAAGTCTGGTTTTCATAAAATAATTTTCATCAGCACTTTTAGTGACTCCATACCGTCCTACAAACAGGAATTTATTGCTGATTAATTCCTGTTTGTACAATATTTCACCGAAAGGATTATATAAATATGAGTTTACTGCTGCTGCAGAGTTATCTGTAATTACAGAAGTATTTCCTCCCGCATCATAGTTGTAGAAATAGGAATTACCGGCATTATCTTCTGATGCAGTCAAACCGTATGCATAAATATACCTGTTAATCAAAGCACCTGTACTGTCGTATTCAGCATGAATTGTTCCGTTTGTCGGATCTGTAAGTATTTCAGATCTAACCCCATTTACAATTTCCGCACATCTGTTGCCTAATGCATCATATTCATACTCATAAACATCAGAGCCGTTTTCAGCTCTTAGAATTCTGTTTTCATCATCATATTTATAAGTCCAGATTCCATCAGGTCCTGAAGATGAAATCATATTACCATCCGCATCATAAGTAAAAACTGATGATCCCGCAGAAGTAATTCTGTTCATTCCGTCAACATCCGAATCGGAATTTACGCCATTAACTGTAACTGAAATTCGATTTCCCATCTGGTCATATTTGTAAAGAATTGAACAATCATTTACAACAGCGGTGTCATCTGATTTGAAATTAGCTTCGAACAACTGTCCGTCAGAGTCATACTGATAGGTCCAGGTTCCATATGCAGTTTCAAGTTTTTCACACTCATCTTTAAAATTATATGAGTAATAAAAAAACGATAAAATGGAATTATCAGGTGCATAATTTACAAGCTCAACAACATTTGAATTTGCATCATAATCATAAGTTGTATAAGTAGAATTAGCTTTTGTTTCTTTAATAAGCCTACCTAAAGAATCATAAACAAATGATACGATTACATTGTTTGAGTCATCAGTAACAGATTCAGGCAGTCCAAGTTCATTATAAGTATAGTTTATCGTTTTATCATTATCTTCAATAGAAACTGTTCTTCCTGCTGAATCGTAAGAATATTGAATGAATTTTCCATTTTGATAATCAATTCGGCTGATTCGTCCCTGAGAATTATATGAAAAAGCAACACTCCCTGCAGGAGAAGATGCAGTCAATAACTGATTAGCGGAATTATAAGTGTAACTATATACAGTTCCGTCAGACATTGTTTTCTGATTGATATTTCCGAATGAATCATATTTTACAATAACCTGTTTCTGTCTGGCATTTGTGTATGAAACAGGGTTCCCAAACTGATCATAAGAAAACAGTTCTGAAGTACCGTCCTGATATGAGATTCCGGTCAAATTTTCATTACTGTCTAAAGAGAAAACTGTCATATTGCCTTTTGCATCTGTCAACTTAGTAATCTGTCCAAACTCTGAATATAAGAGTTTATTGACATTCCCATTCCGGTCAGTTTGAATTTCAGGGTATATATTTTTAAAAGAAGAAAAGAGTTCAGCCATTCCTTTTTTATCTGTTACCTGTGTTATATTCAAATCTGCACTATGCTCTGCAAAAGACATATTTCCTTTTGGAGAATTTACTTTTTTAAACACAAAATCTGAATCAAAATATAAAGAAGTTGTATAATTCATAGAATCGGTTACAGAAATTTTACCTGAATTATTATAATTAAAAGTAAGTTTCTGCAAATTATCATTTTTCCAGCAACCAGCAAGTCTACCGTTATTATCATATTCATAATGAACTGTTTGTAAATCAGGTAAAGTAACAGAGGTAACCGCATATTTTGAAGTTTTATCAGAATCTGTTTCATAAGAATATTCAATAACTGAACCGTCATTCCGAATGACTTTAGTCAAAAACATTGAATCGGCAGAATATGTATACGAAACCGTGTGTCCGGCGGAATCTGTAAGTGAAGAAATTCTGTCTCCAGAATATGACAGGGTTATTCCAGCTCCTGAAGAATGGTTTAATGCAGTAATTTTACCATCGCTGTAAACTGCAGTAACTTTATTTCCATTTAAGTCTGTCATTGAATCAAGCAACCCCTCTGATGAAAAATGATATTTCATGCCTGAAGGTGAAATCAAAGTTAATCCGGAACCATCTTTAGTCAATTTATATTTCTCACCAAGTACAGGAATATAGCCGCCCCGAGCATCAGGTTGGAAACGGTGTGTGCATCCTTTAATTGTCACTAATTTATATTTCTCACTCTCATTTTCCATAACTGTTTTAACAGTCCCCTCCCAATTCCAGGTCCAGCCTACCCCGAAAGCTCCTGAATGATATCTGCGTTCTATATCTTGAGAAGATTCTCGTTCCACACTTAACGCCAAATGGTTTAAATATAATTCGAGATCAGTTGATTTAAGATTCAAACTTAACGGATTAAGAACAGTCCGGTTTATCAACATAGCATTGAGCAGTTTTGTAATATCTAGTTCATTATCATTAATTTTTGACAGCTGAACAGCCTGATTATCAATATTGTTTACAAAACTTCCCCAAGTAGTACCCAGGCTAGGATAAAATACTGTTTTTAATTCATTCCATACATCATTAGAAAACAGAGTCGGCTGCATAAAAGAATCAAGTAATGATTCATCAAGTTCTTCACTGCTATCAGCTGTTATATAACCGGCATTGAAAACAATAGGAGGATAAGAAAAATCCCAGGGTTTAACCCAGCCAGCATAATAGACTGACTTACGCACAGACTCTCCGGGCATCAAAACTCCTGCCTTTTTTCCGGACGCAAGAAAAGCTGTATAATTATGAAAACCTTCTGGCATTGATTTAGTCCAGAATCCGTTAGAGATTTTTGCTGTGTCTAAAGTCATTATTCCGCGGTGTTCGCCATTCTGTTCGGCATAAACCAGAACAAGCGGTGCCTGCATAGGAATTTCACCAGTATTCTTATAGTCAACATATACTGTTGCCATCTGATGGTATCCGACATACTTAGGTGCCGAAATATTTAGAGAAAATTCCGACTTACCTTCATTAAGAACAGTCACTGCATTGTCAAGCTGAACAGTAGAAGTACCATCCGACAACCTGACGGAATAAAGTCCCGGCAGTAAAGTTCCTGCATTAAAACCTGCAGACAAAGATGAATATGAATCTATTTCAACTTCGTCAGCCTGAAATTCTGTTCCGGCTGAATTAATGAGTGTCGCCGTTATATTCTGTTTAAAGCCTGCTCCTGCAACATCTATAACAGATGAATTGGAATTTAAAATTTTATCAGGAGATACATCAGAAATAATCAAAGGAGCAATATCTGCTTTAACTGAATAACTGGTATTAACACTGTTGGAATTATTCAGAATCATAACATACCATGTTCCCTGATAAGCACCCGGAACGCTGATAATACTTCCTTGAGTATAATTGATAAAATAATCATAGTCGGACATAGTAGGAAATTCTCCGAATCTGAGATAAACTCCAACATCACCGGTAAAATTAAGAATAATATTACCATCCGGTCCCACTTCAATCTTATAATAGTGAACCATACTATCTTTCGAAAAAGTTCCATCAATTTCAGTTCCACTATTTAGAACAGGTACTGTAATAGATGTTTCTGCGGCAGATTCATTATTCAGCTGATGTTTTTCAAGAATATTCCATTCATCATCAGCTGACACAATCAAATAGGAAGCTCCTTCAAAAGATGACTGTATCACAGTTGAGAAAACCCCGCTGTATGATTCTCCGGCAGCAAGATCGCCGTTTTTTTCAACAACGGCCAGAAGTTTATCTTCGCCGTCAAGGTAAGGGTCTCTGGAAATATACAATGCATCTTTCCAGCTTCCTCCTGTTATATCCGCATCTCCGATATTGATAACTTTATATGGAATTTCAACAGGCATACCGATTCCCAATGAAGATGAAACATCAATTCTGCTTACCTGCAGATCAGGGTGACTGCCTGAATTCTCAACTACTGTAATTGCCCGCGAATCTGATGAACTGCTCTGATTGCCGGTATCATCAATAAAACTTAGAGAAACATTGTAAATACCGGTATTATCGAAGCTCAACAAGCCAGGTGTTTTTATATTAGACTTCCTGCCGTCTCCGAAATCCCATAAATATGAGAAAGCTGAATCAATTTTACCAGCATTAAACCGCAGAGAGTCACCGGCAATTATTGTTCCTGACCTGAGAGGTGATAAAATTATACTCTTATATGCGGTATACTGCCATGGATCAAAGACTACATTATTACTGACCGCATCACCTTTTCCGTCAGGATTAGCATCAGCATTATAAGGGCCGGAACGGTCGCCCCACCAGCAACCAGCCGCATCAACAATTGTATTATCCGAAGCATTGTAAATACCGTAATTACTGTTACCCTCAAACTCTGAAGTTTCTACATTAAAGTTTGTATCAGAAGCATAAATACCGTTTACATTATTATAGAATTTATTATTCACGATATTGACAGAAGATGTAACAGACTCTATTCTAAGACCATTATCACCATTTCTGACAATTGAGTTGCTTAATGAAAAAGTACCCGAACCTGTTTTATGTAAGGAATAACTATGGTAATATCCACCGTATCGGATATCACAATAATCAAGAACTGCAGAACCTCCATCTGCAATATCTATTCCGCCCCAGTACCCTTTTTCCGGAGCAGATGCATCTGCATCACCGTTTGTATCACCTGCGACACTATCATCACGATAATCAGTAAAAGTAATCATACTATCCGGTTCACCTTCAGCATTTAAGGTTCCTGATACAGTAATAAATTTATACTGACAGAATTTTACATTTGTCCCGGGAGCAATATTAAAAGTTGCCCCGTCAGGAACTGTGATATTATCAAGAACTGTAATCGTATATGCATTGTTCAAATTCCAACTTGTGCCGTTTCTGGTGCTTCCCCCGCTTGCAACAACCTGATATGCTGAATTATTGAAAAATATATCAGACTGGGAGAGAAGTGATGAATCCGCACCAATATTTATCCCCCCGAGGCTATTTCTGAAAATATTATTATTTAAAGTGATATTTCCTGCATTCCAGTAAATAAGTCCCATGTTCTGGTGATCAGAAAATATATTAGCATTAAGATCTGCAGTACCGGAGAAGTCGGAAATACGCATTCCACTGACTCCATTAGAAATAACAGAATCAGACATTGTAAAGTGACAACTACCAGTTAATGAAATGTTTACTTCATCTACATGTCCTCCGTATCGAATAATGCAGTTCACCAATTCTGCGGAACCATTTTCAAGAACCTGAATAAAACGCCACCAGCCGGCGGCGGGAAGAGTTGCATCAGCGTCCATATTCGCATCACCGCCGACCGAATCGTCCCTGTAGTCTGTAAAATATACCGGTGCATTTTCCGATGTTTTTGCGATTAGATCACCTTTTACATATAAAGCTTGATATTTATAAAACTTAACTATTGTTCCCGGTTCAATTGTCAGACTGCCTCCCGATTCAATTGTTGTATCGTTTACAACTATAGAATAGTCACTGTTGACTTCCCAGGTTACTTTGTCTGTTATTGAACCGCCGGAAATCGATATATTGTCTTTGGTATTATCAGTAAAAATATTTGTTGTGGACTTCAAAGATTTATTCGATCCAAGATAAACTCCTGTACCATTCCTGGTAAAAGTATTATGATCGTCTATTTCAACTGTACCGGTGGATGAATTCATAATATGAAGACCGTTCAGAGAATCAGATATTTCCGTATTGGACAAAGTAAGATTTCCAGCATCCGCGACAGATATACCATCAGAAGCGTAAGCATCACCGCTGTATTTTACGAAACAATGGTCAATAACCGCACTTCCGCTTTCAGAAATCTGGATTCCCCGCCACCAGCCGGATGCAGGGCTTGTAGCATTTCCGTCTCCATTACTGTCTCCACCGACACTATCATCTCTGTAGTCAGTAAAATAGATTTTCTGAGTCGAAGAACCGACAGCATGCAAAGAACCTTTTACATATAAAGCTTGATATTGGTGAAATTTAACAACAACTCCAGGATCGATTGTTAAAGTTACCCCGGCCTCAACTGTAACATCACTAGTTACAAGATAAGGACTGCCCGTAACAGACCAGGTCTGATTACTGTTTATACTTCCTGAGACATTAGTTTGAGCATTTAGTAAACTTGTCAAGCACATCATAATGCAGCACACCAACAAAAACCTGAACACCTTTTTCATCTCCATCTCCTATTTTTTCTGTTTAGATAATCGAATCCATACCCTTAT
>Ga0256913_10000892_pt1 | contig 15477 bp, 14 predicted proteins | sample Axial_MatmetaG_FD_185970 | JGI IMG/M metagenome (GOLD analysis project Ga0256913, IMG submission 185970) | Deep-sea worm associated microbial mat communities from Axial Seamount, Juan de Fuca Ridge, Pacific Ocean - Axial_Mat | ecosystem: Environmental > Aquatic > Marine > Oceanic > Microbial...
TGCACAATGGGAGCCGAGGCCGGTTTTACTCCATCGGGCCTTGTTACAAGTCTCCATAAAGCCCGGAACGGCACCATGTATGTGGGGTCGAACAGTGAATTATGGAATTACTCAAGCTATGTATCTGCTGCCATTATCACCCCCCCGGAAGTGAATCTCACCGAACTGCGGGTTATGAATGAGGTGGTTGCTTCGGGATACAACCTGAACGGATTGACATCCAAACATCTTCATTCAGATGAAAAGATATTCAGGGTGAGTTTTGAAGCCGTGGATTACAGATATCAGGGTGAAATAAGTTATCAGTACCGGTTGATGGGGCTCAGTGATATCTGGGTGAATAACGGGCAGAATGATTCGGTTACTTTTGCCAACCTTGCTCCGGGAGAGTATCTGTTTTCAGTGAGGGCTGTGAATGAGTTCGGCGATTTCAGTGAAAAAGAAGCTTGCATAAAAATTGTTGTTGAAAAATCCTACTGGCAGAGAACTCCGGCACTCATCATGTACGTTGTTATCGCGGCAGCTTTATTCTTAACCTTTCTGAAGATGTGGGAAGGACGTCTGATGAAGGCTCAGATCAGTGAGCTGGAAGAAGCCCGGATGAAGGTTGTTGAAGCAAATAAGAAGCTGTCTTTTCTTACCATGAGTGATTCTCTCACAGGGCTTCTCAACCGGCGGGGCTTTGACCGGGGTATTGCCCAGGCACTGGCAACGGCTCAGAGGAATTCTCTGATGATCACCCTGTATATGCTGGATGTGGATTTTTTCAAACTTTACAACGACAATTACGGACATGTGAAGGGAGATGAGGTTCTACGGGGTGTGGGTAAAGCCCTGAGACAGGTTTTCGGAAGATCCACTGATATCATTGCACGATACGGTGGAGAGGAGTTTGCTGTTGTTTTTGTGGGAGAGAATCCCAATGCTTCTGTAACTCTGGCAAACGATCTGATTCTGGCCGTAAAGGAGCTGGGGATAGTTCATGAGTTTTCCTCGGTATCCGGTCTGCTTACTCTCAGTGCCGGTTCCGCAACGATAAGAGTTGGTGAGAGTGACACCGTTGAGCGTCTGATTCAGAGGGCGGATGATGCGCTTTATGCGGCAAAAGAGGGAGGGCGGAACAGAATCTGTTTCACCGGAGTGATTCCCGAACTCCCGGGACGGATGAAAAGCGGTCTGAAACCTCTGGTGATTGATGAGGGAGATACATAATGGATGAGCTTGTAGTTGCTGCCGAAAAATTGAAATCCTCTCCTCATGGTCATTGGAAAGTACTGATTGTCGATGATAATGCCGGAATCCACAGTATTACAGAAACCGTTCTCCAGGATCTGACTTTTGAAAATAAAACTCTGAAATTCCTGAATGCTTACAATCGTGAAGAGGCTGAAGAGATTCTCAGGAGAGAGGATGATATCGCCCTTATTCTTCTCGATGTTGTTATGGACGAGGATGATTCGGGACTGCAACTTGTCAGGTTTATCAGGAATGAAATAGGAAATGATTTCATCCGGATTATTCTGAGAACCGGAAATCCCGGGAAGGCTCCTGTTCAGCAGGTTCTCATCGATTATGACATCAATGATTACGAGGTGAAAATCGATCAGACAGCCATGAAACTGTTCACAACGGTTTTATCCTCCCTGCGAAGCTACAACGATCTCATTGTTCTTGATAAATCCATGAGCAGCAGAATGAGGCATCGGATGGGACTTACCCTGATCAGTGAAACTTCAGATTCCTTATTCAGTGCAGCGGGAATGGAAGAGCTGCTTGCCGGGATACATACGGTTATATTGAAACTCCTGAGCGGCAATGGTAAGGAAGCATTGTCCTCTTTCACGGCATTACAGGATAATTCAGAGTTCAGGGTTGTTGATGCAAGGGGCAGGTTTCAGAATACGGCAGGTTCGAATGTGAAGGAACTTATAGGGGATGAGGTTTTCAGGTCTCTGCAGACCCTGAAGGAAAGGAACTGCAACCTTCTTGTTCATAACGACTCTGTTTACCTTTATGAAGATACCCTGGATTCCCGCTTTCTTGTCTGTATTGTTGATGTTCACCAACTGGAGCTTCAGGACCGGCAGCTTCTGGATATATTTGCTTCCAATGTATCAATGGCTTTTGAGAATCTCAGGCTGAACCGGGAAATCACCGGCACCCAGGAAGAGCTGATAACCAGGTTGAGTGAAGTTGTTGAAACACGTTCTCACGATACCGCGCAGCATGTCCGGAGGGTCGGTTTGTTCTGCGAATTGATTGCCGGGAAATACGGTATGAAAGAAACCCTGATTCATGATCTGAAACTGGCATCAACCATGCACGATGTCGGTAAGATCGGGATTCCTGATGAAATTCTGCTTAAACCCGGATTATTAACAGAAGATGAGTTCACGGTGGTTAAAGCTCACACGGAAATAGGTTACAGGTTGTTGAAAAGATCTTCCCGGCCATTGTTGAAAACGGCTGCACAGATATGTCTTGAACACCATGAGAGATATGATGGAACAGGTTATCCCAAGGGGATCAAGGGAGATGAAATAAATCTAAATTCACGTATTGTATCAATTTGTGATGTGTTTGATTCCATCACACATGGACGGCTGCACCGAGATCCCTGGGATTTTGACAGGGCTTCCGAATATCTGAGAGTTGAGAAATCCGGGGCTTTTGACCCCGATCTTGTAGATCTCTTTCTTGAGAATCCCGATCTGGTTGTTCAGATTAATCATGATTTTCCCGACTGATGCTTTTTCGGAACAGTACCATGTTATTGACAATCGCCTCCGGCCACATGTATAAAACTTCATGGCTCAAGCACAAGATGAATGGTCTGTAACGGCCGAACTCGCCCGGTTGGAACTGGATGAAAATGAAGCTCTCAGATTATCTCAGGAAGCTGAGCGGATGCGTGAACTCTTTCTCACCATGTCCGATGCTGATGTTGAAAACCTCGAACCGACCACCCATGCACTGGCACAGGGAAACCGCATCAGAAAGGATTATGTGAATCCCTTTGATAGTGTAGAACGCCTGATTGAGGCATCCCCTGAACAGGAAGATGATTTCTTCCTGATCCCAAACGTACTTTAGAGAGGTATTATGCCCCCATTATCCCCAGACTGGTCCGGAGTACTCGGTAATCCGGAACGGAAAGATTTGTATTTCCGGCAGGTTCGTGAAACAGACAGGAACATCGGAAGTTTTCTCAGTTTCGGCCCGGAAGAATCCGGAGCTGAAATACCCCGGGAGGGATCTCTCACGGGAATCCCTGTGGCTGTAAAAGACAATATCGCTGTAAGCGGCCGGCCTCTCACCTGCGGTTCCCGTATGCTTGAGAATCTGAAAGCTCCTTATACGGCTACGGCGGTCAGGCGTCTCGAGGATGAAGGTGCTGTTGTTGTCGGCAAAACAAACCTTGATGAGTTCGGTATGGGTTCCTCCAATGAGAATTCGGCTCTTGGTACAACTGTTAATCCCTGGGATCCTCAAAGGGTGCCCGGAGGCTCAAGCGGCGGAAGCGCCGCGGCAGTGGCCGCAGGTCTTGTTCCCCTGGCCCTGGGGAGTGATACAGGGGGGTCGGTACGGCAGCCTGCCAATTTCTGCGGGGTATACGGACTGAAACCGACTTACGGTTCCGTGTCCAGGTTCGGACTTACCGCATATGCATCTTCTCTGGAAGTTATCGGAAGTTTCACCCGGGATATAGATCTGATGGAAAAAGCCTTCGGCATCATGTCCGGTCAGGATGATAATGATCAGAGTTCCCTTGCTTACAGTCCTGCTGCTGCTGATTCCTCCCGGGTTGTGATGCTGAAAGTTGAACCCGGGATGCTGGAAGAACCGGTTGCCCGGGCCTATAAGGAAACCGGAGAAGCTTTAAAATCCGCCGGATACAGTGTGGAGGAAGTCGATCTTCCTTTTCTGGATCTGGTTGTACCGGCGTACTACACCATCGCTACAGCTGAGGCCAGTGCGAATCTGGCCCGGTTCAATGGAATCCGCTATGGCTACGCGCCGGATTTCGCCGAGAACCCGGCGGAACTGATGAAAAAAGCCCGGCATGAAGGTTTCGGGAAAGAGGTGAAGCTGAGAATCCTGCTGGGTACCTACGTTCTCCGTTCCGGATTCCAGGATCAATACTACGGGAAAGCCCAGAAAATAAGAACTTTGATCAGAAAGGAGCTTTCGGCTGTTTTCTCCTCAAGTGATTTATTGCTTATGCCGGTTTTCCCCACCCGGGCTTTTCTGAAAAACGATCCGGGGATGGATGATTACAAGCAGAGGCTGGCGGATGTTTTCACCTGTCTTGCCAATCTTTCCGGACTGCCTGCGCTCGCGGTACCCGCCGGTGTGGAGAAGGGGCTGCCTGCGGGTGTTCAGTTCATGGCCCCGGCTTTTGCCGAAAACCGCCTGTTCACGGTGGCAAGAGATCTGAGTGATGCATTTCCCCTTCAGACTGCTCCCAATTTCATGGATATCGGGGGACTGCTGTGAAAGCCCACGAAAAATACGAAGTTTTCATCGGACTTGAAATCCATATACACCTGAAAACCCGATCGAAGATGTTCTGTTCCTGTAAAGCTCATTATGGCGATGAACCGAATACGAATGTCTGTCCGGTTTGTCTGGGATACCCGGGAACTCTGCCTCTGGTGAATGAGAAAGCCATGGAGCTCGGTTACCTTGTTGCCAGGTCTCTGGGTTGTAAGACTGCAGAAAGAAGCAGTTTCGCCCGGAAGAATTATTTCTATCCGGATATGCCCAAGAATTATCAGATTTCCCAGTTTGAGGAACCTGTCGGTACAGACGGTGCGGTAGAGGCGGATTTCGGGGGCGGAGCAAGCCGGAAAATCCGTATTCACGATGTCCATCTGGAAGAAGATGCAGGAAAAATGATACATGCCGGGGATGTTACCCTTCTTGATTATAACCGGGCCGGATTTCCTCTTCTTGAGATTGTTACAGAGCCGGATCTGAAGTCCGGAGAAGAAACCGAAGCTTTTCTCAGAGATTTTCAGCGTCTGGTACGTTATCTGGGTGTGAGTGATGGAAATATGGACGAAGGTTCGATGAAATGTGATGCCAATATTTCAATCAATCTTCCCGGGAAGGGGCTGGGAACCAAGGTGGAGTTGAAAAATATGAACTCCCCCCGGTTTGTCCGGCTGGCACTCAATCATGAGATAATCCGTCAGGCGGAGGTTCTTGATGCCGGAGGCTCTCTTGTTCAGGAAACCCGTCTCTGGAATGAAAACCGGGATATCACCGAAATCATGAGGCGGAAAGAGGCTGCAGATGATTACAGATATTTCCCGGAACCTGATATACCGCCGTTTTTCCCCGATGAGGCCTTTCTTGAAAAGGTTGAAAATGGAATGGTTGAACTTCCCCTGGAAAAGAAAAGACGTCTTCATTCGGAATATGGTCTGAGCAGAGAGCAGGCGGAATTCATTCATGATGAAGCGGAAACCGCTCATTTCTTTGAAGAGACAGTGAAATCCGGGGCTTCTCCCCAGCAGGCGGCTTCCTGGCTGTCTTCGGACATCCGGAAACTTCTGAACAGGGAGAATCTTTCTCTTGTGGAAAGTCCTTTAACCGCAGGGAGATTTTCCAGCCTGCTGAAACTGATAAACGATGGCCGTATCAGCGGGAAAATCGCCAAGAAAGTGCTTGAGAAAATATTTAAAGACAATCTGGATCCGGAAACAATTGTAGAGAATGAAGGTTGGTCGCAGATAAGCGATCCGGTGGAGCTCACTTCTCTCGTGGAGAAGGTGATGAAGGAAAATCCCGGTGTTGTCTCGGCTGTCAGGGCCGGGGATGTCAGGCAGAAAGGATTTCTGATGGGGCAGGTAATGCGCTATTCCGATGGAAAAGCGGCTCCTGAGCTGACAGGGAAAATCCTGGATGAAAAACTTGAAGAGAAAGAGTAAAAGGAAACTGATATGGATAGAACACTAGTACGGGATGCTGCCGGTAGAATCGGAGAAACTGTAGAACTCTCGGGATGGGTTCACCGGATACGGAATCTGGGCGGTGTTGTTTTTGTCATACTCAGAGATCGTTCCGGTACGGTTCAGCTTGTCACAGACGGGGAGTTCAATCTGCCCGTTGAATCTGTCATCCGTGTCAGGGGTGTTGTCAACGGTAATGAAAAAGCTCCCGGGGGATACGAAATCGCCATGGAGAGCTTTGAAGTTCTGGCGGAAGCCGAATCGGATCTGCCCATATCTGTGAATCAGGATCCGGAATCCCTCAGCCTTGAGGCTATTCTGGATAACAGGATGATCAGCCTGAGAAATCCTAAGATTCTCTCAATCTTCAAGTTGCAGGCCGTCTGCGTGAAGGCCTTTGCGGATTTCTTCCGGGGAGAGGATTTCACACAGATAAAAACCAGCAAGATTATCGGCGGAGGTTCGGAAGGCGGAACAAACCTTTTTTCCATGGATTATTTCGGGAAAACCGCTTATCTCGCCCAGTCACCCCAGCTGTACAAGCAGACCATGGTTGCCAGTGGACTGGAGAGGGTTTTTGAGATCGGCCATGCCTACCGTGCGGAAAAACATGAAACTCCCAGGCATATCAACGAATACGTGTCTCTTGATATTGAGATGGGCTTCATCGATTCCGAAAAACCCCTGATGGAAATCGAGAGACGTTTCATGGCCTATCTCTTCGAAACTGTCCGACGGGAGAATGCCCTTGAGCTTGAGCTCTGGGGGGCTACTGTCCCCGATCCGGATTCCTGTGAGAAAATCCCGATTATTCCCCATGATGAAGCAAAATCCATTTTCAAAGCGGAAACCGGGAAAAGAGCTCTGGATATCAATCCTGAAGCGGAGAGGGTACTCTGTGAATGGGCTGAACGTGAACACGGAATTCCCATGGTTTTCATCAACGAGTTTCCCAGACGGAAGCGGCCTTTCTATACCTACCCCGACGGAAATAAAACCATGAGCTTCGATCTGATTTTCCGGGGACTTGAGATTACCACCGGAGGCCGGCGTATCAATGAGTATTCGATGTTCAAAGAGGCTCTCGGAAAATTCGGTATGACGGAAGAGGAACTCGGTTCCTATGTGGATATTTTCAGGTACGGCTGCCCGCCCCATGGTGGTTTCGCCATCGGACTGGAACGGATAACCCAGAAGATTCTCGGTCTGGCGAACATCAAGGAAGCCACCCTGTTCCCCAGGGACCGAAAGCGGGTTTCCCCGTAAGCTCCCTGTAACCGCCGGAACACCGGCGGGCAGGGATTCTCAGATTATTTCCAGAGTGGGGAAGGGTAGACTCCCTTCGCCACAAGATCCGCCAGTGCGGCTTTCACTGCAGGCTTATCCTCCGGAAAGGTTACTCCGAACCAGACAGCATCGGTTTTAAGAACTCTGATCGTCATTTCACCTTCGGAAATCAGAGCATCAATTTCTGAAGGAATCAGATATTCAGTCTTCATGCCTTTTCCCGATTCTCTGAGGAATTCTGAAAATCTGCTTTCAAGAACCGGAAACAATGCGGGTGAAAATCCCCAGAAGTTCATGGATGCCAGTTCCTCACCGGACATGGGGTAGCTTTTTCCTTCCTCCTGATATTCAACAGCACCGTTGGAATTCCTGCCGATTTTAAAACGTTCGGTCACACAGCTCAGATAATCATCTTTTGTCTCGCAGACTCCCCGGGTAACGTAACCGTGAGGGCTCAGGGTGTTTGCCAGCCTGTATCCCACCAGAAAACCTTCCAGGGTATCCGGATTCAGTTCTTCAAGTCCCCGGGCTCCTTCCCGGAAAGCTTCCGCTCCGTAGAAATCGTCGGCATTGATAACAACGAAGGGCTCTTTCACCATATCTCTGCAGGCCAGAATCGCATGCCCGGTACCCCAGGGTTTCTCCCGGCCTTCAGGAACGGTATAAGCACCGGGAAGATCGTCGAGTTCCTGAAAGGCATAATCCACATCGATAATACCCTTGAAACGGTTTCCGACTGTTTCCCGGAAGGCTTTTTCAATATCTTTACGGATAATAAATACAACCCGGCCGAAACCGGCTTCTACCGCGTCTTTCACCGAATAATCCAGAATAATCTCCCCATTGGGTCCCATGGGATCAATCTGTTTAATACCGCCGTACCGGCTGCCCATACCGGCTGCCATAATGACTAATGTGGGTTTCATTGCTAACTCCTGAATCTGCACACAGAATAGGACGGATAAGTGATGAGAGTCCAGTTATTCGGGGAACATGGCACTGATGGATTCTTTTCTGGATATCCTTCTGATGGCTTCTCCGAAGCAGGACGCCACCGGAACAACTCTGATTTTTTCCACAAGGGGTTCCGGCCGGTTTTCCACACTGTCGGTTACATAAAGCTGTTCCAGTTCCGAATCATTGATGCGCTTCATGGATCCTCGGGAAAAAACTCCATGGGTAACGGCAGCGATAACCCGCTTTGCACCCTTGGATCTGAGATCTCGGGCATCTTCCACCAGGGTACCGCCGGAAATAACGAAGTCGTCAACGATCAGCGCCGTTTTTCCCTTCACATCACCGATGATATCAATTACTTCAGCACGTTCATTATGATCCGGCCGGTGTTTCACGCTGATAGCCACCGGAGCATTCAGGTACCGGGCGAATTTTCTTGCTTCTTCGGCGAATCCCGTATCGGCAGCCACCACAACAAGATTTTCAGCCCCGTCTTTTTTCACCTGATCTCCCAGGGAGTGGAGCCCGAAGAGGTTATCCACAGGAATCCGGAAAAAACCCTGAATCTGAGGAGAGTGCAGATCCATGGTTACCACCCGGTCGCAGCCTACGGCTTCGAGGGTATCGGCACAGACTCTGGCCCTGATGGAAACCCGGGGTTCGTCTTTTTTGTCCCCTTTCCCGTAACTGAAATAGGGAATTACCGCCGTTACCGATGCTGCGCTTGCCCTTTTCAGAGCATCAATCCAGAACAGCAGCTCCATGAATTTATCATTGGTATCATGTATTGTTGACTGGATTACAAAAACATCCCGGCCCCGGACATTTTCTCCCACCTGGACAAAGGTATTTCCATCGGAAAAACTGAGACATTCGGCTTTGCGTACTGGTACATTCAGGAATCTGCAGATGGATGCCGTCAGTTCACGGCTGCCGGTTCCGGGGAATATCATCAGGTCATTTTCAATCATAATTATATTATACGCTCCCGGGCCGTCCTTTCAAACCGGATTTCATCCGGAGATTCAGAATGAGATTGTTTTCGGTGCCCTGGGGAAAGGAATCACATCCCTGATATTCTGCATCCCTGTCACATACTGAACGATTCTTTCAAAGCCCAGACCGAAACCGCTGTGAGGAACAGTTCCGAAACGCCGGAGATCCAGATACCAGCTGTATTCACTGCTGTCCATTCCCATCTCATTCATTCTGTTCAGAAGCTTGTTGAAATCGTCTTCCCTCTGGCTCCCTCCGATAATCTCTCCCAGCCTGGGAACGAGTACATCCATGGCACGAACGGTTTTTCCGTCATCGTTCATTTTCATGTAGAAGGCTTTTATGTCCTTCGGGTAGTCAGTTATGGTTACCGGGCCGCCGATTACTTCTTCAGTCAGGTATTTTTCATGTTCGGCCTGAAGATCTATCCCCCAGGAGGGTTTGAACTCCCATTTCGTATCAGCTTTTTCCAGAATCTCAACCGCTTCTGTGTAGCTGAGATGGGCGAAGGAGGAGTCTATCACTTTCTGCAGATTCCCGATGGTTCCTTTCTCAATCCATTTATCGAAAAACTCCATATCCTCCGGACATTCCTCAAGAACCCGGGAGAGAAGATATTTTATGAATTCTTCCGCCATCTGTCTGTCACCGTCCAGATCGCAGAAGGCCATTTCCGGCTCGATCATCCAGAATTCCGAGAGATGTCTTGTTGTATTCGAGTTTTCGGCCCGGAAGGTGGGGCCGAAGGTGTAGACATTTGTCATGGAACAGGCGTAATTCTCAACCTGAAGCTGTCCGCTCACCGTGAGATGGGATTTCCTGCCGAAAAAATCCTGCTGATAATCGATACTGCCGTCTTTGTTTCTCGGAACAGCCTCGAGATTCAGAGTGGTTACCTGGAACATGTTTCCCGCACCTTCGGCATCGCTGCCGGTGATAATCGGGGTATGGATCCAGAGAAATCCTCTCTCCTGAAAGAAATCATGAACGGCTTTCGACAGAGAGTTACGTACCCGGGTTACGGCTCCGAAAGTGTTTGTTCTCGGTCTCAGATGGGCTATTTCCCTGAGGAATTCGAAAGAATGTCTCTTCTTCTGCAGGGGATAATCCGCCGGGGATTCTCCGATCAGAATTATCTCCTCTGCCAGAATCTCCACCCCCTGTCCCTTTCCTTGAGAGCTTACCAGCTTCCCGGATACAGAGACACTGCTTCCGGTAAGCAATCGGCGGTTGAGATTCTCATCGATGATATCCTTATTTTTATCCGCTACAATCTGAATGCTCAAGAAGCACGACCCGTCGTTAACTTCAAAAAATACGATGTTCTTGCTGTCTCTTTTTGTTCGAATCCAACCCCGGAGTGAAACAGTCCGGCCGTCTCCGCCGCTTGAGAGAAGTGAAAAAACGCTTGAAGATTTCATAATTTTCAACACTAAGTCGGCAATTCTCTTGCGTCAAGCTGTTACTGCGGGTAGGTTTCGGTTATGGCTGATGTCTCCGTTAAAAGTTTCGGATACCGCTATGATGAACTGGTTGATTTTTTCTCCTCTGAATACGGGAAAGGTGCTTATCATGCTCTGGCTCTGTTTCATCAGCTGTATTCCCGGGGGAATGCGGAAATCAGGAACAGAAAAGAGTATCAGAAATCGCTTTCACTGGCGGAAAGAGTGGAAAGTGATTTTCAGGTACTTCTTCCTGAAATTCGTGAGATTCAGAACGATAAGGGTACCCTGAAATACACCCTTCTGCTTGAGGATTCAAATCTGACCGAGTCCGTTCTTATTCCCATGTCGGAATGGGAAACCCTCTGTATTTCAAGTCAGGTGGGCTGCAGCCGTGGCTGTGCGTTCTGTGAAACAGGAACAATGGGGCTTCGGAGAAATCTGGGAACCGGGGAAATCATTGCCCAGTGGGCCGCAGCCCGTTTCCTCATGGGACATAAGCCCAGAAATATTGTTTTCATGGGTATGGGAGAGCCCTTCGACAATTTTGAACAGGTGTTGAAGGCGGTGGACATATTCTCAGAACAGAGAGGGGCAGGTATTCCGAAACGAAGAATCTCAATATCCACTTCGGGGCATGTCGAAGGGATACGAAGACTCACAGAGCTGGAAAAGAGATTTCCCGAGAGAGCTTATCGCACCCTGCATCTGGCGGTGAGTCTGAATGCATCGAACGATGAAATCCGTAATCGGCTGATGCCGATAAACCGTATCTGGCCGATGGCTGAATTGAAATCTGCTCTGATGGATTCACCGCAGTTCGGAATTAAAGATGCCCTGTACTTCGAGTACGTTCTCATTCCCGGTGTGAACGACGGAGATGAACACGCCGAAGAATTGATACGGTGGATGGAAGGTATCAGGGCGAAGGTGAATCTGATTCCCTATCACCCTGTTGATTCCTTTCCCTATCCGCCGGCGGCGGAAGAGGAAGTGGACCGGTTTCACAGGATACTCAGAGCCTCGGGTATCGAGTGCCGGACCCGGAAGAGCCGGGGTAAGGGTATTCAGGCGGCATGCGGTATGCTGGGGAAGAAGGCCGGAGAAGTCTGAACTCTGATGAACGGCAGTCCCTTTCAGTACCGAACCCGCCGCTCATGCCCCTTTTTTATTCCCGGGACCTTTCCCTGAAAATTTCCACCGCTACACTTCTTGAGAACCTCAATACCCCGGGTTTATCGACAATCACCCGGCAGGCCGAAACTCCATCCACCTCCAGCAGCAGCCCGGCAACAGCCGAGGCGAGGGCTTCTATCAGTCTGTATGAGGATGCTTCAGCCATTTCCACAACCGCCTCCTGTACAGCCTGGTAATCAACTGTCAGCCTGAAATCATCAGACCGGGCCGCAGGTTTCTGATCGGTGTAGAGAGTGAGATTGAGAAGTATATCCTGCCTGATATCACGTTCTTCAGGATATACGCCGATTACCGGCCTGATAAGCAGATCCCGTATGTGAATCTTATCGCTTTTCTCATAATCCATAGGCATTTCCTTTCAGGTTTCTCCCGCCGTCCACAAAAATTATCTGTCCTGTAATAAACTCAGCGGAAATCAGAAATAAAACAGCATCACAGACATCTGCAGGGCTGCCGTAACTCACCAGGGGGTTGGACGTCTTCAATCTTTCCATCCATTTCTCATCTTTTCCCTCCGGGGGGAGGATGATTCCCGGAGCCACCCCGTTGATTCTCAACTCAGGGGCGAATTCCCGGGCCAGATCCCGGGTTATGGTGAACAGTCCTCTTTTTCCCAGATGATAGGCGGCATGAATCCTGTCTCTGTCTGCAATCCGGGTATCGAGTATATTCACAATTCTTCCTCTGATGCCCAGCTCGTACATCCGGCGTATCATTATCAGAGGAGAATGCACATGAAGATTCATGGAATCGGCAAGAACCTGTGCATCCAGATTCCGGTAGGTATTCTCTGAATAAACCGAAGCCGAATTCACGAGGATCTCCGGCTGGTGATTCTTCAGCAGTTCATCGATCCATTCCTCTGTTCCCTTCGGATCGCTGAGATCCTGCCGGCTTATCGTACATCGGCGCCCCATTGCCATGATTTTTTCAGAAACTTTTTCTGCTTCAAGCTGTGAATGGTGATAGTGAAGAATGATATCCGAGCCCTCCCGGGCCAGAGCAAGGGCAATCTCCTTCCCCAGGCGTCTGCCGCCGCCGGTCACCAGGGCGGTTTTTCCTTTTAAATCCATAGCCTTCAGCATAGCCTTGATTCATGCCTGTTGTCAGCCTGAGAGATGAATCGGAACACCGTCGGGGGAATGGGATTGATTTTGTATGAAATTCTCCGGAAATAAAGGTATAATCCCTACTGTTCCCCACCTTGGCACATTCTGCTGAAAGGGCTTTTTAACGGCGTCCGGGAAGCATCCCTCGCCATTAAAAAGCCGTTCTACAGGGGTTTTGTGATTTTGTGCCAAGGTGGGGAACAGTGAGTTAAGTTTCCAACTCAGCAGGAGATATGAATGAGAAGAATAATCATGATTGCCGCATTACTTGTTTCCACCTCAGCTGCGGTTATGGCCGCCGACAACGTTACCGGTTTATGGCGGGGTGTGGATGAGAAAACAGGTGACTCAACGATGTTCACCTGCATATACGAGTATCAGGGGAAACTCTACGGGCGGATGGTCGTTACCTTTGATGAAGGGGTTATGAAAGACTTCATCAACAGACCCGGAGATAAAGCTGAATTATGGGCAGGAGAACCCTACTATGCCGGTATGGATATCATCTGGGGGATGGAAGACAGAGGTAAGCGATGGAAACGGGGTGAAATCTGCGATCCCAAAGAGGGAAAAATCTATGCCAGCGAGATGTGGCGGGATGGAGATAATCTGATTGTCCGGGGGAAAATCGGCCCCTTCGGGCGGAATCAGACCTGGCTGCCTGTCCGGACATCGGATCTGCCTTCAGGACTGGATTATGGTAATCCTTCTTCCTGGGTTCCCGTTATTCCAGAGTTGAAATAGATTTAACTCAGCAGGGCATTCCTGATTCCATGGATTGCCCGTATGGACTCAATACGGCCGCTTTGTCTATAATAGCTCCACTCTTCAATAACCGAGGCCGAAATGAGCAAAAAGAAATCCAGTATTCCCCTGGAAAATCTGATATCCACCGATAAGAATATGTATGAACTTACCAACGCCGCAATTCACCGTGCCCGGCAGATCAGTATCACCGGTGCCGAGGAGCTGGAAGCGGCAGGTGGCAAAATTGTTTCTCAGGCCGTCAAGGAAATTGTAACCGGAGAGGTTCAGTACAATATCAAACAGGACTGACAAACCGAAGGTTCTCCTTCTCTTCGGACCGACCGGGGTCGGTAAAACCGAAATGCTCAGCAGAATATTTTCTGTATCTTCTCACAGAGCCGAGGTGGTGAGTGCCGATGCCCTTCAGGTGTACCGGCATCTGGACATCGGCACTGCCAAACCCGGAGCCGATCTTCTTTCCCGTATTCCTCATCATCTGATTGACATTATTGATTATCCGGAAAGTTTCAGCGTCGGTGATTTCTGTAAAAGAACAGATGAAGCCCTGGCCGGGATTCTCCGCCGGGGGCATCTGCCGGTGATATCCGGAGGCACAGCCTATTATCTGAAATCCTGGCTTCTCGGAATGCCTGAAACACCACTCTCCGATCCCCGGATACGTTCCGAACTGGAAACTCACTGGGCCGGAAAGACTTCTGAGGCTCTGAAAGAAGAGATTCTGCGTATCGATCCGGTCAGCGCCCGGCGTATCGGCCGGGGAGACCGCTACCGTATGCTCCGGGTTCTGGAGGTTTATCTTCAGACCGGCCGGCCGCTTTCTTCATTTTCCGTACCCGATTCTCCCCGGGAAGACTACAATGTACTCTCCATCGGACTCACCCGGGAGCGGCAGGAACTCTACAGTCGGATAAATCAGCGGGTGGAGGAAATGTTCTCCGATGGTTTGGCCGCAGAAGTTGCCGCCCTCAGGCGCAGGGGTGCTTCCGCCTCCGATCCGGGAATGAAGGGCATAGGCTACAGGGAATGGTTCGGAAAACCCGGAGATTCCGGAGAACCCGGAGAACCCGATCCGGATGAAAACAGGGTGAAAGAACTCATCGCCAGAAACAGCAGGCGCTACGCGAAACGTCAGATTACCTTCTTTTCCTCCCTTCCGGATGTCCATTGGTTCGATGCCGGAGAAGATCCGGACAGTCCCGGGGGCATACTGATGCTGATAAATACGTTTCTTCATGATAATCCGAGTCTTTACTCTATTGACCAAGAAGCCCCTCATGGGGATAATCCATAAACACTTATCCGGGCCGGTTTTGTTTCGGTAACGGAGTAATTTTTTGAGGAGACTCGACAGTGCCCTGTGGACGCAAGCGCAAAAGAAAGAAAATCGCAACCCATAAGCGGAAGAAAAAACTCAGAAAGAACAGGCACAAGAATAAATAATTGCCGGTTTTAAACTGATTACGTCATTCAAACGATAAGGCGGTTACATTTCGTGGCCGCTTTTTCACGTTATACGTCAAGAGTTTTTTATTGACCTCTAACGCCCTTCAGGAAAAGATTATTTCTCTTGCCGGGGAATCCGGTACAGACCCGGTATCGGCAATCTCCTGTATCTCTGCAGCCGGGAAGATTGCCGGGATAACAGAGCCCGGTGATATCGTTATATGGCCTGAAGATGAGGGTGGACTCGCCTGGACGGCATCCGGTATACATCCGGCCGGGAAAGGCAGACATTCCCGGCGTATCCTCTGTGTTTCGATGAAT
>Ga0256913_10000893_pt1 | contig 15465 bp, 16 predicted proteins | sample Axial_MatmetaG_FD_185970 | JGI IMG/M metagenome (GOLD analysis project Ga0256913, IMG submission 185970) | Deep-sea worm associated microbial mat communities from Axial Seamount, Juan de Fuca Ridge, Pacific Ocean - Axial_Mat | ecosystem: Environmental > Aquatic > Marine > Oceanic > Microbial...
GGTCACCGAATTTTCCAGCGGCGGTCGCAATATTATCGTTTCGGCAAGAAAGGTGCTGGAACAGGAGCGGGAAGAACAGCGCCACCAGCTCAAAAAGACCCTGGAAGAAGGCATGCAGGTGCGGGGCGAGGTCACCTCGATCCGCGATTTCGGCGCCTTTGTCGATCTGGGCGGCATTGACGGCCTGATCCCTATTTCCGAACTGGCCTGGGGCCAGACAGAGCGGGTGGAGGACGTGCTCAGCCGTGGTCAGGAGGTCGAAGTGGCGATCAAAAGCCTTGACTGGGAACGGGACCGCATCTCCCTGAGCCTGCGGGAAACGACCGAAAACCCCTGGAACAAGGTGGAAGAGAAGTACCCGCCCGGCTCGCTCCACCAGGGAACGGTTGCCCGGCTGGCCGCATTCGGCGCCTTTGTCACGTTGGAGCCGGGCGTGGACGGACTTCTGCACATCTCCAAGCTGGGCGCCGGACGCAGGATCAACAATCCCCGGGAGGTCCTGGAAGAGGGGCAGGAAATCACGGTCAAAATCGATGCTGTTGACCTGGAAAAGAAACGGATTTCCCTTATCCCGGAAGATTATACAGCCAGAGAGGAAAAGGAGAAGCAGGACCGGGAACAGATTCCCCGTCCCATGCCACAGCAGGCGGGTGCCATGGGCACGCTTGGTGATCTGCTCAAGGCCCAGCTTGACAAAAAATAACGTGTGTCGGCATGGGCACCCATGCCGACACTCGTTATTGTTATGCGATTATTGGACATGCACATATTTTGATAACTTAACGTCTTTGCTGATTTCAGTGGCGTATGAGTCTCTGATTCCCGCCGCTTTAGCTATTTCCTTTTTTGAAGCACCAAGCTCATTTATTTCATTTGCTTACTTGACACCAAAAAGATAAATCATAGATACGGATTCTCCATCTTCTGAATTAAAGTACATGCCATGTAGTATTTTACCAAGTTCTTGCAATGTCATTATTACACCACTATTTATTGACCAAACAAGGCGTTATATAGATCTTTAATTGTTTCATATCGCTTAAACTGGCCTTTGTTGATTATTCTTATGTTCGGTCTTTCTGCTTTGTGGCCATCGGCATCACCTTTGGTATGCTTTGCTACCTTTAGATTTTCAATATTTGGTAATGGGCTGCCAGGCTTGCCACCAAAGAATAAGAATGGCCCCAATTCCAGATTATTTTGATCGAAATACACCCACACCACACAACCTGACGGTTTACTTGCTAAAGATACATGGACATTTTGCCTTGATGTTTTAGCGCCAACAAACGCGGCTTTTAACTGAATATGTCGTAGTGTGCCGTTTGTCTCAATTATTAAATCATATCCTGAGTTATCTACCTCTGGTTTAGAAACCTCTAATGAATAATCACCGTTTACCCATGACAATTTAAGAAGCTCGCCAATAAGCAAATGCTCTATGATTTTTTCGCGGAACGAAGAATTAAGTGAGTGTTCTTCCATATTCTTTTGTGATTACCACCAAAACTCAGCAGCCGCTATCTATCCCCAAAAGCAGACCTGGAGTTGACGAAGCGAGCCATTCCCGCGCAAGCCGGAATATAGGCACAGACGACCTGATCTCGAGAGTTTTGCCCTTTTTCCATGGCGCAACTTAACAACTTGACCCTGCAACCTTTTTCGGCCTGCTCCTGATTGTCGGCTCCATTCTTTTCCAGGCCCGGCTGAGTCGCAGGCCTATCAAGATATCATAATCAACAATAATTTCCTGGTTCCCCCCCCAACCGTCCACCATTTCATTCTTGTGCAGTATTTTCCTTCCACTGCAGAATGAATCCTGCACATATCCCGTCGCAATCCTGGCTCTGCCTGCGGCTTCAATTTCAAATATCATCCTACATTCAGCATGTTATAAATATTAATAATTAAGGAACAAGGTTTGCTCTCTATCCGGCAACGACAGTGAATACTGGCGCCCTACGCAATAAAAAAGGATGCACCGGCGCAGTAAACAACAGAACAAGGAGGATACATATGTCGGAAAAGAAAAAAGACAATGTTGAGTTGACACCAACAGAAGAGGCATGGGACGAAGAGGCCGATGACCAACGAATCAAATCCGTCGGCTGGAAGGAACTTTATCTCAAAGAGGACTGGTGGGCCATCTGGCTTTCTCTTGGCCTCATCTTTGTGGCCTACGCCTTTTTCCTGGCAGGAGGTTCCATCAAATGGATCGCCGTCCATCCGGCCCGCTGGAGTAATCTCTCCCAGGTTGGCGCTGATCTGAGCAAACACGCAATCCAGTATATCGCCCAGTTTATCATGTGGGTGATTGTATTTACGGCGAGTCTCAAGGTGATGGGCATCAAACCCAAAGAGTTTATTCCCTCGTTTGTCTTTGTCTATATCTGTTCCATTCTCATCTTCATTGTCGGTGCCTGGGAACATGCCCATCACTACAACCTTGAACCGCCGCTGATTGCGTTGGCGCTCGGGATGCTTATTGCCAACCTGGTCGGCCTGCCCAGGTGGATGGACGCGGGGTTTCGGGTTGAATACTATATCAAGGTGGGTATCATCCTGCTCGGTGCCACCCTGCCGCTCACCCTGATCATCTGGGCCGGACCGGTAGCCATTGGCCAGGCCTCTATCGTCGCAGTGACGACCTTTCTGGTTATCTTTTTTGTCGGTCGCAAGATGGGCCTTGACCGCAGACTCTGCGCCACCCTCGGCGCGGGAGGGGCGGTCTGCGGGGTCTCCGGCTCCATTGCCATCGCAGGAGCCGTGGGCGCCAAAAAAGAACACGCGCCCATCGCCATCACTATGGTTATCCTATGGGCCATTGTTATGATATTTTTTCTGCCCCTGGTCTCCAGAATGATGCATCTGCATACCGGCGTGGTCGGCGCCTGGGTCGGCACCTCTGAGTTTGCCGATGCCGCCGGCTTTGCCGCCGCCCAGGCCTATGGCAACATGGCTGCTCATGTTCCTGGAATTCCGGGTAGTCCGGATGATGCCGTCTGGGGATTTACCCTTATGAAGGTCGTGGGCCGGGACATCTGGATCGGTATCTGGGCCTTTGTCATGGCCATTATCTCCACCACCTTCTGGGAGCGGAAAAGCGGGACCAAACCCAACCCGGCTGAAATCTGGTGGCGTTTCCCCAAATTCGTCCTCGGCTTTTTTGTGGCCTCAATCATTATGACGCTGATCTCCAGCCATTACACCCTGGACACCTATAACCATGTCCTCAAACCCATGTTGGTCGGCCCGATCAAAGCGCTACGGACCTGGGCCTTTATCTTCTGTTTCTTCTCCATCGGCCTGACCACCCGATTCCGCGAACTGGCCTCGGCAGGAACGAAACCGTTCTGGGCCTTTACCAGCGGAGTTGTCGTCAATGTCGTTCTGGGATTTATTCTTTCGTCCATCGTTTTTGCCCATTACTGGCAGAACCTGTCTCATTGACGGTAGGAAATCTTCCCCTTATTTGATATCTGCAGCCCGAAGCAAGGGCTGTGGATATCCCTTTTTCAAGGAGTAAACCATGCCATCAGGACAAACGAAGACCAAAAAAATCTGCCTTAACTGCATGTTCTTTCGCAATGATCCAAAGTATTTAGAAAAAGAATTTGAAGGCTGGATCACCCTAGGCTCGGCCTATGGGTCGGTGCGCAAGGATGACGGTATCTGCTCCCGGCATGAGGAATATCTGGGCGCTCATGATTTTTGTGACCAGTTTCAGGCCTGCTGAAAAAACAGCTCTAAACACATTACACTTTGTGATTACCACCAATCCTCAGAAAACAGGAAGGGGCGACGCGGGAGATTGTTCAGCCATGTCGGATATGGCGCGGAGCGGTGTAACGAGGAAAGATGCGAATTGCATGGTTTCAAGCTCCCCGTCATTCCGCGAAGGCGGGAATCCATGGGATCTACCCAAGAGTTGGACAAAGGGAACGGGTCTGCTGAAACAGCAGGATCTCATAAAAATTACCGAAAAACAATGTATTGCCTGTGTTGTGGCCAATAAGCGAAACCGTACCCTGTACATCGAAAAGGGCTTGAAAATTGATGGCAAAAGAAAATCCACAGTGGCGTGACCCGCAGGAGAGCATTATCAAGGGTTCCTACCAGCCGAACCGTAACGGAAGCATTTCCTGGATTCCCGCCTTCGCGGGAATGACGGGATTGGTTGGCGGTTCATGAGGTACAATTCTGCCTTCTGTCTCACGGTCTGCTGGTTTCTTGCCGCTGCTGAACTTTGGTGGTAATCACATTACACTTTATTGCTGTTTCCGGTCACGAAATCCGGCCGCAGAAACACCGTATTTTTTCAAGAGCTGCTGCATGGACTGTCGTTCAATACCTGCTTGTCTGGCAGCCTGGGAAACATTACCACCTGTTTGTTTGAGCAGGCTGGTCATGTAGCGCACCGTAAACTTTTCCAGGATTTTTTCCTTGGCCTCCCGGTAGGTCCAGTCACACAACTCCTCCATACTGTCCTTACTGCGAGGCAGCATACTTAAAGAACAGTCAAAATCTTCGGGTTCCAGTTCCTCGCCCTTGGAAAAAATCAAGGCCCGTTTGATAGCATTTTGCAGCTCCCGGACATTACCGGTCCATTTTCTGGTTATCAGGTAACGGCGAGCCTGATCCGACATCTTCTTTTTCAGGCCGAATTCTCCACTGTATCGACAGAGAAAATAATTGGCGATCAGAGCAATATCATCGGGGATATCACGCAGAGGCGGCGTATTAAGGGCAACACATGCCAGTCGATGGTACAGATCCTCGCGAAAGGCGCCGGCCATGATCTTTTCCGGCAGGTTCTGGTTGGTGGAGGCAATGATACGCACGTCAACGGGGCGGTTCTGATCGGCACCAAGCGGCCGCACTTTTTTCTCCTGCAGGACCCGAAGCAGCTTGGCTTGGAGCAGCAAGGGCATATCACCGATTTCATCCAGAACAATACTGCCGCCCTCGGCAGCAGCAAAGAGCCCAGCCCGATCGTCCCTGGCGCCGGTAAAGGCGCCTTTGCGATGCCCGAACAACTCGCTTTCCAGGATGTCTTCCGGGATGGCAGCGCAATTGACAGTCACCAGCGGGCCTTCGGCCCGATCACTCAAATCATGGATCATGGAGGCGGCCAGTTCCTTACCTGTACCGGTCTCGCCGGTGATCAGCACGGGCACGTCTGTCCTGGCAACCAGGTTGATCATCTCGGTCAGCTTGAGCAGCACTGTTGACTGGCCGATAAACCGCTCATTGACCTTTTGTTCCCAAATGCGCTGCTCCAGTTTTCTAGTCTGTTGCTGCAGGGCCTCATGCTCCAGAGCCTTGCAGATAACGTGAACCAACCGTTCTTCATCAAAAGGTTTGGTGATAAAATCATAGGCCCCGAGTTTTAATGACTCCACCGCAGTATCAATACTGCCATAAGCCGTCATCATGATGACCATTGCTTCAGCGTCCCGCTCTCTTATACGACGTAGTAATTTCATGCCGGACATGCCCGGCATGCGAATATCGGTCACCACCACGTCACAGGGATTACTCTCAAGGAAAGCAAGGGCCTCCTCACCGCCTCCGGCGCAGTGAATATCCGCATCCAGCTCCGTGTGCAAAAGCCGGGTCAACATGGTCAGCATATCCCTTTTGTCATCAACCAGTAACACACCCTGTCTGCTCATCTCGGCTGTTCCTCCAGGGGCAGGCGAATCCAGAAGGTCGTGCCTTTGCCCTCATCACTGGTAAAGGCTATTTCACCACCATGTTCCTCTATAATGCCGTAACTGACCGAGGTGCCCAGCCCGGTTCCCCTACCCGGTTCCTTGGTGGTGAAAAAGGGATCAAAGATCTTATGCTGAATCTTGCAGGGAATACCACAACCGGTGTCGATAAAGGAAACCGACACCATCTTATCCTCCACTTCATAGCGGGTAACCACCCGGATAGTGCCCTCGCCCTCTATGGCCTGGGCCGCGTTGATCATGAGATTAAGGCAGACCTGCCGGATCTTGTCCACTGACATGGGCACCGGAGGTATATCATCAGCGAAATCGGTTATAATCTCGATTCCCTTGCCGGAGAATTCCCCTTCGAGCACATCAATGACCGACGCCACGGTCTCGGCAATATCCGCCCGCACAAACCGGGTGTCGGTCTGGCGAGAAAAGTTGAGCAGGTCTTCAACGATTTTTTTGCACATGCCGGCATTGCTGCGGATAATTTCAAGATCCCCGGCCTGTCCCACGTCCTGATTTTCTTTCAAAAGCAAACCGGTATAGCCAAGGATGATAGAGAGCGGATTATTAATTTCATGGGCGACCCCAGCGGCAAGCTGACCGATAGAAGCCAGTTTCTCGGCCTGACGAATCTGCATTTCCATACTCTTACGTTCGCTGATATCCCGAACGATGCACTCATACAGGCAGCCCTGTTTCTGCTCATTACGCTGGAGAGTGGCAGTAATAAGCACTTCAAACTCGGAGTTGTCGCGTTTGCGGAACAGCGCCTCAAAATCCTTGACAAAACCCTGTTCCTCCATCCGGACGAGAAAGTTGTTGCGCGCCTTCCGGTGGACAAAAAAATCGTGAATGGTGACCTTGCGCATGAATTCCCGACGATTCTTGCAGCCGAACAGCTCAATACCGGCATTGTTAACATCTACAACCAGCCCCTCGCAGTCGGTAACGATGATACCGTCCTTGGAGCCCTCAAAAATCTGCCGGTATTTGGCCTCAGAAGAACGGACCTCCTCCTGGGACTCCTTCAGATGACCGATCATCCGGTTGAATGAATCTCCCAACTCCGCAATCTCGTCACTGCCCTGAACCTCGAAACGGGTGTCCAGCCCCTTTTCGCCACTGACAACCGACTTGAAAAAGGCGCTGGCACGACGCAGGGGACGTACCGCCACAACAAAATGAAAGTAGTTGATCAAGACCAGGACAACGGACAGAGCGATCAGGCCGAGTAAAAAAATTACCAGGGCGGCCTGGCGGATCTGGTAAAAAGTTTGGTCAACGGGGATGGCTATGGATTCCAGGCCGATGACCCGTCCCACTTTCCAGTTATGACCGTTGTCGACTCCATAGCGTTGCAGAAGTGATCCGGGAGCGAGGGCGGGATCACCGTGACAAAGGAGGCAGGACTTTTCCATACGAACTGCTTCGAGGCGGATAAAATACTGCTGTCCGTCTCTAGAAACTAATCCCTGCCAACCAGGTGCAGGATCAGAATCACCATTAAAACGGTTCATATAACTGCGCTCAAATGCATTCGCTGCATTTTTCGGATTCATGGGGTTGAGGGCAACCCGGCGATAGACATTGCGGGGAAATCTTCTGATGAAGCGGGCCATGATCTTTTTGTTGACCACCGAAGTTGACATGGCCTCACTGATAAACTCATCTCTGGGGAGAAAATGAAGCATTCTGGGCCGGAGATCGTCACGAACAAACTCCATAGTCGCATCAATATAACCCAAGGTGAATTCAGTTTTCTGATAGATCTCCTCAAGGTAGAGATTTTTCACATAACTGTAGAAAAAAATAGAAATAATACAGTTGGTTCCAAGCAGAATCAAACCCAGACCGAGCATAAACTTGGTCGTCAGTTTCAGTTCCTTGAATTTCACAACCGGTTAGTTATCACCCGTCTGTTTTTGTATAACCCTGCACCGCGACTGCAGAGATTTTTTCTTGTCGCTTACTACTCCAACAAGGGCTTACGATCATGGAACCTTCGGGCGCATTCCTTGATCATCTCTTTATCCTCAAGGGCCACATCCAACAGTCTGGTCACGGCAAGCATACGGCCCAGTTCATAGATTATGCGCAGCAGCTCGTCACTCCCCTCGGCCTTGATTCTGGCCTTAAGAAAATCATTGTTCACCATTAGCTCAAAGCCGAGCGGTTTTAAAATTTCTGCAATGAGCAGAACCCGTAACCGTCTTCTTTTAGTATCAGCGGCCCCTCCCTTAAAAGAGAGGGTAATGTAATTATTATAGGGATCGTCGGCGACATAACAATCCATGGTCACATAATGATACCCCAAACTCAGGCTCAGATTGAGATATTCCTGCGTAATTAATGCATAACTCTTGGCGTCTTCCGGTTTGGTTTCAAAGGCCGTCGTTCGTGTCATCGCCGACAGCAAGTCCCGGGCACCCATTTGCTGCGCTGGTCCATTCCAGGTGACATCCGGCGCCGTCATACCTTTCCAGAGTTCCCGAAAGGGACGTGCATTGATCTGCTCGGGTTCAATTGTTTTGTCCTGCCCGTCACCCTGGACCGTGGTGCCGAAGAGATCAAAGACAAACAGTGTAAAAGGCAGGTCCGTGCTGATCCGATAGACGTTTTTTATCGTACTGACCTTACCCTTATGCTTGAGGAGGAAAATTTCATTCAAGGCGGTCTCGTGACTGAAACGGAGAATATCATGCCAGGTCGTACAACCACTTTCCTGAAAATCGCTTACCTGCGGATCGGTTAAATGCAGTGGAAAAATGTATTCCGCCATCCTTGAGAGCAACCAGTGAGACTCGGTTTGCGATACATCGACGGAAGGATCTTTGACCACAGTGTCATCCACTTCCAGCAGTTCAGGAATCAGGCCTTCATATATGGTTCCTTCAGTGGCATCAACGGTAATTTCCTGGCCGTCTTTCAGAGTGGAAAAAATTTCCGGTATTTTCACAAGACAGGGCACGTTGAGTTCCCTAACCACGGAAGACATATGATCGGTCCGGTTTCCCTTTTCGACAACCACAGCTGAAGCCTTTGTCAAGGCGCCGATAAAACGCGGTGATGAATTTTTCAGCACCATGATGCCGCCTTCGGGAAAAGTAAATATTTCGTGAAGATCGGTCACTTTGCAGACAACGCCTGCCCCAACGCCACCGGCGACCGCACGTGCGTTTTTGGCAATAATCGGCGCTGTGATGGGCGCTTTCAGCTTCCGCCTGCTGCTATGGTCCAGCACATGAAGCGGCCTGGTCTGAACCACGATCAACCCCCCCCTTTGGTCAAAGCACCATTCAATGTCCTGGGGTGACTTGAAGTGTTTTTCTATTTTGAGTCCGGTTTCACCAAGAATCTGCAATTGTTCATGGGTCAGACAGGGGAGTCGGCAATCATCTTTACAGGTCATATCATGCTCGACCCCGCCCGCATCCAGCGATATCAGGCACATTTCCTTTTGGGCGATTTCTTCTTTGACCAGTGGGAAGCCCGGTCCTCTCTTGATGACAAACATATCGGCGGAGGTTACGCCCTCCACCAGCAACTGGCCCAACCCCCAGATAGCGGAAACAACAAGTTCCCCGGAATCCGGTCGCATGGGCTCAACCGTATACAGGACACCGGATGTCATCGGGCGCACCATCTCAATGATACCCACGCTCATATTAACATCATCCGACCGAATATCCTTCATGCGCTGATAGAGCATATTGCGGGCGTTATACTTACTGGCAACCACTTCTTTGTATTTTTCCAACAACTGGTCGGTGGGCACATTGAGAATGCTGGAAAACTGGCCGGCAAAGGAATTTTCCAGATCCTCGCCGATGGCGCTGCTGCGCACGGCCCAATACATCTTGTGACCGTGTTTCTCTTCCAGCTCCCGACTGATCGTTTGCACGGCTTCCTCTATTTCAGGAGGGATCACCGCCTCCGCAATGATCGCCTTGATCTCTTTTTCCGTCTCCAGGAGCTGCTGGCTGTTCTCAATATCAAGCCCTGCCAGAATTCTATTGATCTTCCTGGAAAGGTCATTATATTCGGCGAAATGGGTATAGGCACAGGCCGTCAGGGCAAACCCGTCGGGAACGTTGATATTAAAATGATTCCGCAGCTCTCCAAGATTAGCCATTTTACTGCCGACCTTATCGATATGGCCGCAGTGGATATCATCCATGGGTATGACCGCAGGCGTATAGACGGGGATCTTGCTTCCTGTAAGTATCGTCCTGATTTCACGCTCGATAGTATCATACGCATCGGTTAAGACGGTATACCTGTCTCCAGACAGACGTTCCAGGTTGTCAATGACACTGAAAACGCTTTTGGACAGGTTTTTCACCATATTTTTCAAATAGGGAATACTGATAAGGCGGTTCTCAAGAAGATTCTTTTCCAGCTCCGTCATCAGCTCGAGGGAATGGGAATTCTCCGCCAATACGGTCAAAAACGCCTCATATTTTTTACGAATAAGTTGTTCGGCATTTGTTGCCTTTGCCTTCTTATCGTCGTGCAGTGATTTCCATAATCTAATCATTGTCTGCTCTCCTACACCAGCATCCGCTCTTCAACCGCACGTTTGACACAGGCCAGCAATTTCTTGATGTCAACCGGTTTGGAAAAATAGGCGAAAAGCTCTCCTTTAAACTCTTCAATGAAGTGCTCTTCCATGTGGGTAATCATGATGACCTGTGTCTGGGGTGAAATTCGTTTGACAAGTTGCAGAATTTCCTTACCGGTCATCCCCTCCATCATCAGGTCGGTGATGACCACGTCGAACTGGCTGGCCTCAAGCCGCTGTTTGGCAACATGTGGATTGGTAAAGGCCTCCACCTCATAACCGGACTTCTCAAGATAGAGCTTCACCATCTTACAGACGGCCAGCTCGTCATCAAGAACCAGGATACGAGGTTTACGTTGCATCAACTCCTCTTCCTTCTGGCGCATGATATCTATCAGACGTCCCTCTTCTTTCCTGGTGGGCAGATAAAAATAAATGCCCATACCGACCATGACAATACCCAGGATGAGAATACTGACGTCCATGATCGTCCACCACCCAAGGGCAAAATAGCGGGTCAAGGCACTCCCAAGTGCAACCAGGGCGACTCCGGTTCGGACAAAGGCGAGATGGGTGCGTGCCTTGGCCAGGGTGGTCCGCTGCTGGGCCATGGAGGTGCGTTTTTCGGCCAGAAAGGATCGATTTCTTGCCAGCAGCGTCCGGATCCGGGCAAGCCCGCTTCGTTTCTCGGCCAGTTCGGTCCTGATCTGGGAGCGGCTGGTGCGTTTTTCACCAAGCAGGTTCCGCTCTTCGGCCATGATATTACGTTCTTCGGCCAGCAGTGTCCGTTCAATGGCATATTTTGTGCCAAGAAGTGACAGAGCATTTTTCAGGGACTCTTCTTCAATGATGGCCTGCATAATCTCGTCAAGATCGCGCTTCAGCTCCTCAGAGTACGCCTTGCGCGCAGGAAAAATTTCCTCAAGAAAATCCGTTCGCCTCCCAGCCAGGCGCCGGTTTTTTATCGCCAGTTCAAGGGGTTGAAAAACGGCCTTTCGTTCCTCATTCAGATGACCACTGTGAACTTCATTTTGCTCCATTCTAAACTATTCCTTTACAGCCTTTCAGATAATTTCCTTTGCAAGAAAAGCCGACTTATCCTGCAAATCCCGAACAGTAAAAAAATCTTCCCGCACAAATACTCCAAAAAACGCATATAACCTGCTGGTCAACGTCCTACGCAATTTTTCCCATGTATTCATTGGCATGTTATGTCACCGCCGAATAAACAAGGCATATTGTTCTATATTTACCACTCGCAGACAAAGCATGCGATAAAAAAAATACTATGATTAATGAAGCTTATTCCGCTAGAATAAACAACGTATTGTATTTCGCAATACTACGACGTGGCCTTGCCTGGATGTGGTATCAAAGAAAAGATATCAGGGACAACTCAGTTGCACAAATGATATTCGGACACTGGAAACAACCTGCCTGTTTTATTGGCTTCCAATGACCATGCAGTATCGTTTCGCCGGAATAGAAGAGGCGATAAAAACGGCGCATGGAATGTACCGGATTGTTGTTAAACTAGCCAAAAATGGCACCTGTTCCAGTCTGCTTCCTCCGGCTTGTGCTATTGGAGACAAAAAATATCAGCGCAAAATGAGCAAGGATGAGGTGGTGCTCTCAAGCAATTTATCCACCATGGATCTGGAAAAAAGTTTTTTCAACAGAGACTGCCTCCCCCCCATCCACAGGGCAACTATTCCCTCCCGAGAGGAAACGGTCACGTAGCTCTGCACCTCTTCACGATTGATCAATTTGATCCAGGCGCCTATACCCAATTCGTTATAATATTTAAGCAGCTCTACCATCCGTTTTTCAATTTTGTCCTTTTTTCCCTTTTTTTCCTTCACACCGACAATCTTCAGACCGGCATCGTGCAGAGTGACCAGTTGATTCACCATTTCTAAAGAATCCTGACTGACTACTGACTGGTCAAGGATGGAAATAATCTGCTTGGCCTTACCCACTTGTTTGATGACCAGAACGGAACAGGGAGCGTCTCTGGCTACCCGCAGCGGCACATTCATCTCGCCGTCCCACTCGCAGCCGAACTTGCGACTGCAACCGAGAATTATCAGATCACTTTCCACCTCCGCGGCCAGGGCAAGGGCTTCCTTGGCAACACTACCGGTCCGTATATGCAGGGAAAATTCTTTCATTCCCCTGGAACTTAACCCGCATTTCTCACAAAGATCGTTGCGAAAGGCCGGAAAGTGCTGTGAATGTGGGGTTACAGCGTCAAAAAGCCCACAGACATATTGAAATATTTCGAGGACGCTTTTTGGAGCTGTAACCCCGCAGGCATGGTACTTTCATGCCTTGCAGCAGATCGCTTGTGAGAAATGCGGGCTAGCCATAATTTTTCTCCTTGAAGTATTTTCTTACCAGTAAGATTCTAAGCTATTGTCACCCTCTTCGTAAGTGGTGATTTTAAAAGATAACAGTTACAAATAACCCGCTGTTGCGGGTCAAGGGCAGGATTTCAGGTATGGTGATTGTCACCCTCTGCTCTTCTGGCGATCTCAAACATGATAATAGCCGCGGCAACGGAGACGTTGAGGGAATCAAAATTACCCTGCATGGGAATGGTCACCAGGTGGTCACACTCGCTGGCAACCCGGGGCCGGATACCCTTGGCCTCGCTGCCCACGACCAGAACCATGGGCCCGGAAAAATCCGCCTCATAAATGGAAACAGCCCCGGGATCGGCCACGGCGCCAAAGATCCAGAATCCTTGATCTTTAAGCCTGACAAGGCTGTCGGCCAGGTTGGTTGTCTGGAAGAGTTCAAGATGATCCAGGGCCCCGGCCGAGGTTCGGGCCACGGTACCGGAGACAGGGGCGGTGCGCTCCTTGGGCAGGATAACCCTTTTGAAACCGGCCGCCAGGGCTGAACGTAGGATCGAGCCCAGATTACGGGGGTCCTGAACAGAATCGAGGACCAGTAACCGCTGCTCTTGCCTGTCTTCTCCAGCCAGTTCTTCAAGCAGGGAAAAAAAAGGCTTCAACACTGCCTGGCGTCGGTGGCCGACCACGCCCTGGTGACGGCAGTTTTTTGGCACGCCAAGCCGGTGCGGCTCGACAAAACGCAGACGCACCCCCTGTTTGCGGGCCAGATCAATCAGTTCCTGGATGCGCGGCCCGCCCTTTCCCTTCTGGATCAGCAGTTCGCCAAGCACCTTGCCCCGCAGGGCCTCGCTGACCGGATTGATGCCCCATATCAGTGATTCACTGACCTGTTCCCCTGGCTGGGACGGTTGCTGGCAGCCATGCCGGGACTCCATTTTTTCAACCACGCCCGGCCCGACCTGAAGTAATGGTAAACATGGTACGGCTGCCATCCCAGAGGCGCCGCCGCCGCAACCGCTCGGCCACCAGCACGGCCCGCAGACTGTCCACGGCCTGATCAAGATCATCGTTTATGATCAGATATTCATAGCTGTCCGCCAGCGCCATTTCCTTTTCCGCATTGGCCAGGCGAAGCGCCAGGGTTTCCTCATCTTCGGTGCCCCGCCCGCGCAGACGGCGGGCCAGTTCATCAAGGGAGGGTGGCGCGATGAATACAGTTACCGGATCACCATTGTGCCGGACCTGCTCAGCGCCCTGGACGTCAATATCAAGAATCACGTCCAGTCCCTGCCGCCGCAACCGCTCCACCCCTTCACGGCTGGTGCCGTACAGGTTGCCATGCACCTCGGCCCACTCCAGAAATCCGGATGGCTCCCGGTCACGCAGGGCTATAAATTCCTCCCGGCTGACAAAAAAATAATCCCGGCCATTCACCTCGCCCGGCCGGGGCGCCCGGGTGGTATGCGAAACGGAAAAAACAAGCCCGGACACCATGGACATGACCCTTTTTAGCATGGTTGTCTTGCCGCATCCCGATGGGGCGGACAGGACAAAAAGTATGGTGTCATTCATCTGGCGCACCTGCCCGGGCCAGAAGCAATCCGGCATTGTGATGTTCTTCTTCAAGCTGGGCCAGGCGCTGGGAGATTGTTTCCGGCTGCACCGAGGAAAGGACAAGATGCCCTGAATCAAGCAGAATGATTGCCCTGGTTCGTCGCCCCTCGGTCACGTCGATGAGCCGGCGCTGGCGGCGCGCCTCGTCTTTAAGTTTCCTGACCGGCGACGAACCGGGATTGACCACGGCCAGGATCCGGCTGACCTTGACGGCATTGCCAAAACCAACATTGATGAGACGGGCATCCATACTGCAGGCTCTCCCCTATTCTATATTCTGGACCTGTTCACGGAGTTTTTCGATCTCGTTTTTCATCTCCACGCCCAGGTGGGCAATTCGGGCATTACTGATCTTGGAGGCCAGGGTATTGACCTCACGCAGAAATTCCTGGAGAAGAAAATCAAGACGGCGGCCCACCGGCTCATCCAGGGAGAGAAAATTCCGAAACTGATCAATATGGCTCTTCAGGCGGACAATCTCTTCGGTGACATCGGCCTTGTCCGCCATCAGGGCTGCCTCCATGGCAAGCCGGGCAGGATCGAGATCAACCTCGTCAAGCAGCCTTGCAATCCTGTTTTTCAGCTCTTCCTGGCGCAGACGAAGCACCTCGTCAATATTCTCTTCCACCGCACGCACCAGGGCCTCAAAACCGGCCAGCCGGGAAAGCAGTTCCTCTTTCAGGGCCAGGCCTTCCTGCTCCCGCATCCGGTCGCATTCGTCCATGGCCTGCGAAACCGCCTCTTTCAGACCCTGCCACGCGGCCTCCACATCCATGCTTTCCTCTTCCTGGCTGATCAGATCCCGGCAGGTGAGCATTTCAGACAGGGTCACCTCGCCATGCCCGGCTATCTGCCAGTTAATCTGTTTGAGACAGGCATGGTACTCGCGGACAAGCCCGGTATTGACCTGGAACTGGCGGCTGCCGGCAAGCTCTGTCCGCAGGCCGATACTCACTTCCACCCGGCCCCGATCAAAACGGGAACCGATCAGTTTTCTGACCCGTTCTTCCAGGGTGCCGGCATTACGGGGCAGCTGGATGCGCTGATCAAGAAAACGGTGATTGACTGTTTTTATTTCAACGGTCCAGGAGTGTCCGTTCTGTTCGGATTCACCCCGGCCAAACCCGGTCATACTCTGTGGCCGCATAATGGTCTCTAATAATCTAAAAAAGAAATGACGATGGCAAAGACGCCCTGGCCC
>Ga0256913_10000894_pt1 | contig 15461 bp, 15 predicted proteins | sample Axial_MatmetaG_FD_185970 | JGI IMG/M metagenome (GOLD analysis project Ga0256913, IMG submission 185970) | Deep-sea worm associated microbial mat communities from Axial Seamount, Juan de Fuca Ridge, Pacific Ocean - Axial_Mat | ecosystem: Environmental > Aquatic > Marine > Oceanic > Microbial...
GGATTTGGTATCTCTCTTTTTCTTTTGGGAAATTATGACATGGTCTTCCTTTATGATGGTGATATATTGTTGTAAAGAAGCTCAACCGGTAGGATTAAAATATTTTGTGTTTAGTGCAATAGGAGCTTATGCAATTCTTATTGCTTTGGTACTTATTTATGCAAATCTCGGTTCGGTTACCTTTATTAAAATATTTGCCGGTTTTGATTCAATGAGTTTTGCGATTCAATTAAGTGTTATAATTTTAATGCTTATAGGCTTCGGAGTAAAGGCTGCGGTTATGCCGATGCATGTATGGGCTCCAGATGCTTATGCAACAGCACCCCTTTCTTATACAGCCGTTTTTTCCGGTGTTCTTTCCAAAATGGGTGTTTTCGGAATAGGGCTTTTGCTTTTCAAATTTACATCTGAAGCTGGATTTTATCCCTATGTGCAATCCATACTTGCTTGGATTGGAGCATTAACCGCAATGCTTGCTACCTTTTATGCCGTTTTTCAAGATGATGCACGCAAGTTGTTGGCTTATTCTTCCGTAGGGCAACTGGGCTATATTATAGTTGGACTTGCAATCGGTACACCTATGGCAATTGCGGCGGCATTGTTTCTTGCAATTATTCACGGAGCATTTAAAGGGATTCTTTTTTATGCAACAGGGGCTGTTTATTACAGAACCGGAACAACAGATATGACGAAAGTTTCAGGTTTGATACGTAAAATGCCATTTACTTTTTTTTCGGCATTACTTGCAATTATTGCTGTTTCCGGTGTGCCGCCTCTTGGCGGATTTGTTTCCAAATGGATGCTATACGAAGCTCTTATTTCAAATAATAATTATTTCTTGGTTATAATTGTTTTTGCAGCAAGCACCGGTGCTTTTCTATATCTTTACAGATTTATCTTTTCATTTTGGTTAGGTCAAGAGGAAAAAGAATTTGAAGATGTTACTGAAGTTCCATGGTCTATGCGTGCTCCGATGGTACTGCTTGCATTGTTTACATTAATTGTCGGCCTTTTCCCGGGGTTGCTGTTAGATCCTATTTCAAAAGTAATTACTTATTTCGGTGTAAAAGGTGTTTCTTACGAATCATCCGTGTTGTTCAATACTTGGGGAAACAAAGTTGATATGAATACTGTTATTTCCATAATAACAATTGTTTTTATAGCTGCTACACTTTTCTTAATATGGAAAAACAGAAAACAAACAAGATATGCAACAACAAAAGATATTCATACATCCGGCGAAATTCCTACGGAAGAAGAAAATTTAACTTATCAACTCGATTTTTACAAGCCTTTTGAACGAGCTTTGGGTTGGGTATTAAAGCCGAGTGTAAATAAAATGTATAATAAAATTGCCGATAATTTGGAAGAAACATTTAACCATTTGCGTTTTGTTTATACCGGTAACGGTCAAACTTACGCCATGTATGTTGTAATATTTTTAGTGATTTTAATTTTATTTTCGGAATTAATTTTTAATGTAAAATTGTAAAGGAAAATCTTTAAAAAGTTAAATAGGTTTTAAGGAAAATAAATGGATATCAATTGGATTAAAATAGCAGGATTTGTTCTTACACCGGTAATAGCATTTGTTGTGGGAGTAACCTACGGCGGGTTGGTGCGTAACATTACCGCACGAATTCAAAATCGTTTTGGGCCGCCTGTTTGGCAGAATTTTTTGGATATTACTAAACTTTATAGTAAATCCACGGCAATTCATCATGGATGGATGCAACGCTTGGGCCCGGCATTTGCACTAACGGCTTCCGTAACATCACTCTTTTTTATACCGGTTTTACGAGATTCCGAAATGTTTTCTCTTTTAAGTTTTGACGGTGATTTGATATTTTTGCTTTATATGATGGTTTTCGGTTCTCTCGGTATGGCGCTTGGCGTAGGACAAACCGGAAACCCTAATTCCGCAATCGGAGTATCAAGAGGTCTTTCTCAAATGGTAGGCTACGAAATTCCCTTTGTGCTTGCTCTTGTTGCAATTATGGTGCAGTATCAAACAACAAATTTAAACGAAATACTTGCCGCACAATCTCAATTTACCGATTGGATAATATTCCAAAATCCTTTTGCTTTTGCTGCAGGTATGCTTGCACTGCTCGGTATGATGGGATATGCCCCCTTTGATGTTGTAACCGCTCCTGCGGAACTTGCTTCCGGCCCACCCTCGGAATTCGGCGGAAAGTATCTTGCTGTTATGATGACAAGTCGTTCAATTTTTGCATTTGCAAAACTTGTTCTTTTTACCGATTTGTTTCTTGGCGGTGCCGATAATTTTATTACATTGGTAATTAAAACTTTTGCAATATATATGTTTCCGGTTCTTACCGGCATTGTTAATCCGCGTTTCAGAACCGAACATTCAATTCAATTTTTTTGGAAATGGCCTACGGTTTTGGGAATATTGGCAATAATAATTGTAGTATGGTAAAATAAAAAAACAGAATAAAAAATTATGACACCAAATATAAACGAAAAAGATAAATTAAGAATCAGAGAAATTGTTCAAAACTTTGCTCGCAAACATTCTCTTTGGGTACTTGCTTACGGAACGGGCTGCGGAGCAATCGAAATTCCGCCTACAATGACTTCACGATACGATGCGGAACGCTTCGGTATTACCGGCTCGGCAACACCGCGTCAAGCCGATGTTCTTTTAATTACCGGATATCTTTCCACAAAAACTTTAAAACGCGTAATAAGAACTTACGAACAGATGCAAGCTCCCAAATATGTAATCGGTTTCGGTTCCTGTACAATTAACGGCGGAATGTATTGGGACAGTTACAATACTATTAATGCTCTCGATAGATATATTCCCGTAGATGTTTATATAAACGGATGTATGCCCCGTCCCGAAGCTGTAATTGAAGGTTTTATTAAACTTCAAAATCTTATTGCCGAAGGGAAAGCCAACGGAGCGGAAAAGTATATGGAAAATCTGGAATGGTATAGAGAAAATCAAAAAAAGATTATCCATAATTGGCAAATGCCTGATTTTAACTGGTAACAAATATCAAAAGTTTAAGATAATAAATCATAAAATTTATTTGGTTAATATGTTGGAAAAAGAAAATAAATTGGCGGAACAGATAAAAAAAACATTTCATTCCGCAGAAGTTAAAGTAATGCGGGAAAAAAGAATTTCAGTGCAATTACGCTCAAATTTAATTCCGCCTTTTTTAAGTTATGCAAAAGAATTGCTCGATTTTAAACATCTTGCACATATGTCGTGCGTAGATTGGCTTGAAGATAACGAATTCGAGTTGGTCTTTATTCTTTGGAATTATGATGAACAAATTCAAATAATTTCCAAAACCAGAATACCCCGCGACAAAGCCGAATTTGTATCGTTAAAAAAATTTTGGATACAGGCAGAAACATATGAACGCGAAATTCATGAAATGTACGGTGTGGATTTCGAAGGAAATAACCGGCTCGGAGAATTTATTTTGGAAGATTGGGAAGGAATGCCTCCGATGCGTCGTGATTTTGATACGCGTAAATATTCTCGTGAAACCTATTTCCAACGCCCCGGTCGTGAAGATGCAAAAGATGTTCGCGAAACCATTACAAAGCACAGCGGAGAAGAAGTTCCCGATTTTGCCAAAAATTATACAATAAGACAATAAACAAGCGAATTGTTTATATATAATTAAGGTTTGAAAAAAACAAACACGATAAAAAGGAATTAACTGTTTATTGATAGTGACAATTTTATGAGAGAAAAAGAAACCACATTATATTTAGGACCTCAACACCCCGGAATTACGGGTAATATGATGGTAAAACTCAAAGTAGCCGGAGATACAATTGTAAAAGCGGAAACACATATCGGCTATCTTCATAGAGCCTTCGAAAAGTTAATGGAACAACGAACTTGGACACAAAGTTTCCCGATTGTTTGCCGTATTTGTGTGCCGGAACCGGATCCTAACGAAGAAAATCTTGCCCGTGCCATTGAAGAGATAGAAGGACGCGAAGTACCGGAACGGGCAAAATATATTAGAGTAATTGTTCTTGAATTGGCACGCCTTGCTTCTTATCAATTATGGATGGGTGGTCAATCCGGTTCTATGGGGCTTTACACAATGCCGCAATGGACGGTGGGAGACCGTGATTATATTCTTGATTTGTTCGAAGAACTTACCGGCGGCAGAGTTTATCACATGTATATTTGGGCAGGAGGCGTACGCCGTGATTTGCCCGAGGGGTTTGCCGACAAAGTGCTTAAGGTTATGGATTATCTCGAAAGCAGATTGCCGGATTACGATAGATTGCTTTTCGAAAATGCTCTGTTTCACAAAAGAGCAAAAGGCGTTGGAGTAATTCCGAAAGAAAAAGCAATTGAATGGGGCGTTGTCGGTGCACCGCTCAGAGGTTGCGGAATTAAACACGATGTAAGAATTGATGAACCGTACGAAGTTTACGATAAATTGGATTTTGTTGTGCCTACACACGAAGGCGGAGATGTTTGGTCCCGTGCAATGGTTCGTCGTCAGGAAATTGAGCAATCAATTTCAATAATACGGCAGGCAATAGAAAAAATGCCGGGTGGCGATTATTACAATAAAATTCCCAATCCGTTAACTTGGAGAGTTCCCAAAGGGGAAGCTTATGTTAAAACCGAATCGGCACGCGGTGAATTCGGTTATTATGTTGTTAGCGACGGTTCGGAAAAACCTCGCCGTGTTCATGTTAGAGGTCCTGCTTATGTTCACGGTATTTCCCTTTTGGAAGAGGTTCTAAAAGGAGCAAATATTGCCGATGTATCATTTATTATGAATAGTTTAGGAACTTGTCCACCGGAAATGGAGAGATAAAGAATTATGGCATTCGATATAAAAGGAATATTAACCCCGTTTTCAGCTCTTAACCAAGGAACAAAACCACCACATACAGTACGATATCCTAAAGAGCAAAAAGAAACAGCTCATAGATATCGCGGATTGCATTATAACGATTTGGACGAATGTATCGGTTGCGGAACATGTTCTACAATTTGCCAAAACCAAGCAATTGATATGATTCAACTTGAAGGATATGAAACAACTAACGGCGATTCCGGATTGCGTCCCCGTGTGGATAACGGAAGATGCTGCTGGTGTGCCTTGTGTGTTGATGTTTGTCCTACGGGTTCATTGAATCTGACAACCGACTATATTTACGTAACAGATGACCCAGATTCTTTTCTTTGGATTCCGGGGGTTGATAATGCAAAAGAAGGAAACAATAAACTTTCGTGGCAAAGTGCCGAAGGCAAACCGTTGGTTGACTATCAACGCGTTCCTATGAAAGAATTGGACGGTAAGGAAAGGGTTAAATCTTTTGCCGAAGTTGTGCTTGGCTACAACGAAGAAGAAGCTCGTAAAGAAGCAGAACGTTGTTTGGCTTGCGGAATTTGCACGGATATTTGTCCGGTACATATGCATATTCCTGAATATATTAATGCAATTGCCCGCGGCGAAGATGAAGAAGCTGTTAGAATAATTTACGATAATAATCCGCTCGGAGAAACTTGCGGTAAAGTTTGTACACGCCGTTGCGAAACCACATGTGCCGTTAATCACCGCGGAGAACCTATTGCAATTCGTTGGCTAAAGGAATATGTTACTTCCAAAGTTGAAAATTCGGAATTGATAAAAGAAATTCTTAATCCTGAAATTGCCGAAGCAAACGGGCATAGCGTTGGTATTATCGGAGCCGGACCTTCAGGGCTTACGGCCGGATATTATCTTGCACTTAAAGGTTTTGATGTTACAATATACGAAGCAAAAGATCATGCCGGCGGTATGATTATGTACGGTATTCCTAAATACCGCTTGCCGTTAGATAGTTTGGACAAACAAGTTGAGTACATGAAATCCATTGGTGTTAAAATAAAATATAACACAATGGTCGGTAAAGATATTTCGTTTAACGAATTAAAAGAAAAACACGAAGCTGTTATGATTGGTATCGGTTTCGAAGTGCCATATTCCCTCGGATTAAAAGGAGAAGAGGCCGAAGGTTCAATACAGGCCGTTAATTTCTTAAGAGAAATAAATAGCGGAAGACATGTTGATATCGGCAATAAAGTGGTTGTAATCGGCGGTGGTAACGTTGCAATTGATGCCGCAAGAGTTTCGCGCAGACTTGGTGCCGAGGTTACAATTTTATACAGAAGACGTGTTCAAGATATGCCCGCAGATTGGGAAGAAATAGAAGGGGCGGAACATGAAGACGTTATAATTAAACCGCAAGCAATTCCGCTTGAAGTTATTTCCGATGAAAACGGAAAAGTAAAAGCGATTAAATATGCCAATGCGGAAATGGTTCCGGACGAAAAAGGCGGCAGACCTCGTCCGAAAATTATTGAGGGAGATGAGCATATTATGGAAGTTACCGCTGTTATAGGTGCCATCGGACAAGAGGCGGATTATTCTTTCTTGCCTGAAGATATTAAAGAACAAATTGAAATTTCCCGCGGCCGCATTGTGGTTGATAAAGAAACACAAGCAACCGCATTACCATGGCTGTTTGCTTGCGGTGATATCGCAAATCGCCAAGCCGACGCAATTAGTGCTATTGCGGACGGATATCGCGCCGTAAAAGGAATAGAAAAATTATTATTGAAAAAATAAAATTTTAAAAGAACATAATATGAGATAATCAAATGGCTGATTTATCAACAACATATCTGGGAATGGAATTAAAAAATCCTGTTATTGCATCAAGTTCAACTTTAACTTCCAACGTAGATAATATCAAGCGTCTTGAAAAAAGTGGTGTTAGTGCCGTTGTTCTTCGTTCAATTTTCGAAGAAGAAATAACCCTTGAAGCAAACAGATTTATTGAACATGCCGTAAAAGAAGGATATGATGAGGGGCTTTTTGATTATTATGATAACAAGGTAAAACAAAACAATGTTGATAAGTATCTTCTTTTAATTAAAGAAACTAAGTCCGCCGTCGATATTCCGGTTATTGCAAGCATAAATTGTAAATCGAATCATGAGTGGATATACTTTGCAAAAAAAATTGAAGATGCAGGTGCTGATGCTCTGGAGTTAAATATGTTCTTTTTGCCAAGTTGGTCTAAACGTACAGTGGAAGAAAACGAAACCCTTTATTTTGATATTGTGGAAAAAGTTTTGAAAGAAGTAACTATTCCGGTTACATTAAAAGTCAGCCACTATTTTTCGGATTTATCAACAACACTGTATAAATTATCTAAAACAGGAATTAAAGGATTAGTATTATTCAATAAATTTTTTACCCCGGATTTTGATATTGAAACGGAAAAGATGACTCAAAATTATGTGTACAGTTCACCTCGGGATATTGTCTTGCCTCTTAAATGGGTCTCGATTTTATCGGGACAACTTGCAAACGAAAAAAACAATCAATGTAGTATTGTTGCTTCCACAGGTATTCACGATGGAGAAGGAATTATAAAAATGATTCTTGCCGGAGCGGATGCTGTACAAATTGCTTCTACTCTTTACTTAAACGGATATGAACAAGTAGATAAAATTTTGAACAAACTAAATTCATGGATGGATAAACGCAATTATCGAACTCTTAACGATTTTAAAGGGCACCTTTCTTATAAGTATGTTGATAATGCCGAACAATATGAGCGTGTGCAGTTCATGAAAAATTTTACGGACAGCGAAAAATAATATTATTCATAATTTATTAACTGCAGAGTATAAAGCAAATTTTATTTCAGTTTCTTACCAATTATTAATAATTTTTTTCTTGTGTTTTTGTTTCGGGTTTTATACATTATTGATAATGATTATCATTAACAATAATAAAAATGACCAATTCGAAAAAAATAAATACTAAACTTTTACAAAATTTTACCGAAAAAGGATTACGCCTAACTGCTCCGCGTAAAGCTGTGATAAGTGTGTTAAGCAAAGATGTAAGTCATCCGACAGTGGAAGAGATATATTTACAAGTACATAAAAAATATCCTTCTATCGGAATGATGACTGTTTACCGTACATTGGATTTATTGGTTAAATGGGGAATTATTCACAAGTTCGATTTCAGCGAAGGGAAAGCCCGCTATGAATTAACGGAACATCCCGAAGGGCTTGGGCATCATCATCATTTAATTTGTCAACAATGTAAAAAAATCATTAATTACACCGATTTTATTGATGAAGAGGCAAAATTATTCCAAAAACTTGAAAAACGATTGGAACGAAAATATAAATTTCATGTTGAAAATCATATAATTGAGTTTTACGGAATTTGTGACGAGTGCAGAAAAGCAAATAAAATCCGGAGGTAATTATGGCAATTAAAAAGAAATACTCAAAGAATAAATCTCTTTGCAAAGTAACATTTTTGATTCCGAAAGAAGTGGGAGAGCAATTCGAAAAAATTACCGTTGTTGGAGATTTTAATAATTGGAATCCGGATGAGGACCGCTTTGTTGAGAAGGAAAAAGACGGAACCTTTTCAGTTTCTTTAATGTTGGAAGGGGGAAAGGAATACCAGTTCCGTTATTTGGGAGACGGTATTAATTGGTTTAATGAACCGGAGGCGGATAAGGAAGTGGAAAGTTATTACCCCGGGGCTTATAACTCTGTTGTTGTTGTGTAAAATATTTAAAAGGTGTAATAATAAACAAAGGAGGTAATTATGCCATACGGAAATGGAACCGGTCCATATGGAACAGGACCTGTAGGAAGAAGAGGTGTCGGTTTTCGAAAAGGATTCGGCTTTCACAATAATTTACATTACGGATATGGTCGGGGTGCCGGTTTTGGAAGAGGCTACGGACACGGTTACGGTTATAATCATTCCGGATATTATTATGAAGATGAAAATCCGAAAGCGAGAAGAGAATTTATTGAAAACGAATTACGTATAATGAAAAAACGTGTTGCCGAATTAGAAAATGAACTGAAGAAAATTGACTAATCCGGTTGGATTAAGCATTAATGAAAAATTAACTATTTACAATTGGGTCGGGAAATGATGGCGGAATTACTGTCAGTATTAAAACATGCATTAATGATTACGGGCTTTGTTTTTGTGATGATGCTAGTAATCGAATATGTGAATGTTCAAACCAAGGGACTTTGGCAAAAAGGGATTTCGGAAAATAAATGGAAACAATATCTTTTTGCGGCATTGCTCGGGGCAATTCCCGGATGCCTCGGGTCATTCACCGCCGTGGCTTTATATTCGCACCGCTTAATTTCATTCGGGGCAATTGTTACAACAATGATTGCAACCAGTGGTGACGAGGCCTTTGTAATGTTGGCAATGTTTCCTGGCAAAGCAATTTTGCTTACGGGAATTATTTTTGTTATAGGAATTATTGCCGGTTTTATTGCGGACAGATTCTCCTTTCTGAAAAACAGCAATAGTAAATTAACTGAAAATAAATTTCCGTTACACGACGAAGAAAAGTGTAATTGTTTTAATCCCGCGTTAATTTTAAAAGAATTGAAAAATGCTTCTTTCAGACGAATAGTTTTAATAATAATTGTAGCCCTCTTTTTGCTTTCGGTTGTTACCGGGGTAATTGCCGGAGGAGCTAAAACTTGGGTTAAAGTAACGATTATTATTGTTGTTTCGTTTTCCCTTTTTGTAGTTGCAACGGTTCCGGAACACTTTTTAAAAGAACATCTTTGGGAGCACATAGTTAAAGTTCATTTGTTGCGGATTTTTCTTTGGACTTTCGGTACATTACTTGTCGTTCATTTTCTTATGAATTATATAGATTTGGAAACAATAATAAAGACAAATATGTTATGGGTTTTATTGATTGCCGTATTAGTGGGGGTAATTCCGGAATCAGGACCGCATTTGATTTTTGTAACTCTGTTCGCTTCGGGGTCAATTCCGTTTAGTATTTTACTTGCAAGTTCAATTTCGCAAGACGGGCACGGAATGATTCCTCTTTTGGCAGAATCGAAAAAAAGTTTTATTTATGTTAAATTGGTAAATATAATTGTTGCTTTGTTTGTTGGAGGAATTGGTTACATCTTAAATTTTTAATTTTTTTTATAAATAAAAGGTAAATGTATGTTTGAATTAAGAAATCAATTTATTTTTGCTCCGGTCAAAATCGGTTATAGTGATAAAACCGGTGTTGTAAACGAAAGACATTTAGAGTTTTATAATTTGAGAAGTAAACATATCGGAGCGGTTGACCCCGAACCTCTATTTATGGATGCAGGTTTACGGGAACTTCCCGTTCAAATTGGGATTGATGATGATAATAAAATTGAAGGATTAAAAAAACTAACCAATGTAATTCATAATAACGGAGCAAAAGTTATTGCACATCTAAATCACCCCGGAAGAATGGCAAACCCTAAAATTCCGGGAAATTATTTCTGGTCGGCAACCGATAAACCTTGTCCTAACGGAGGAGCTATACCGGAAAGAATGGACAGAGAAATGATGAATAAGGTGATAGAGTTATTTGTAACCTCCGCAAAGCGTGCAGTTACTGCCGGGTTCGATTTTATTGAACTTCAATACGGGCACGGTTATTTAATGGCTCAATTTATTTCTCCAGCTGTTAATGACCGTACCGACGAATACGGCGGCAGTTTTGAAAACAGAATTAAATTTCCTTTGGAAGTTTTGGACGCGGTTATAAATGCGGTTGAGCTTCCGATAATTGTTAGAATCAGCGGCGACGAAATTATTCCTAACGGTTTTCATATTGATGAGATGATTAAGTTTTCAAAAATTCTTGAAGATAAAGGAGTAAGTGCAATTCATGTTTCTGCAGGCTCAGTTTGTTCAACTCCACCTTGGTTCTTCCAACATATGTTTATTCCAAAAGGGAAAACATGGGAACTTGCGGGAAAAATAAAAGAGAATATCTCAATCCCTGTAATTTTCTTGGGAAGAATAAATTCAGAAAAAGATATAAAATTATTGCAAGAAAAATATAATGCGGATTATATGGCTGTTGGGCGTGCATTGGTTGCAGATGAGGATTTTGTAGGAAAACAATTGGGTGTTGTGGACGGAAATGTTCGTCCATGTTTAGCTTGTGCTGAAGGTTGCCTTGGCGGTGTTAAAGCGGGCAAGGGGCTTGGTTGCGTTGTCAATCCTTTGGTAAATACCGGTTTGGCAAATATTAAACATGCTGCGGAAACCAAAAAATTTGCAATTATTGGTGGCGGTCTCGCGGGAATGGAAGCGGCAGTAACTCTAAAAAAACGCGGGCATGAAGTTGATCTGTTCGAAAAAGATAAACTCGGCGGACAGTTTAACCTTGCTTATCTGCCTCCGAATAAAAATTCCTTGAAAGAGATAATAGATTATTTTGTTACGGAAATTGATGAACTAAAAATAAATTATTTAAATAAAGAAGCAACACATGAAGATATAAACACAGGAGGATATGACGGTGTAATTATGGCTACGGGTGCCGTCCCCGCTGTTCCCCCTATTGAAGGGTTAACCGAGTTTTATTGGACGGAATTTTTAAATGATGATCAATTGCCAAACGGTAAAACCGTATTAGTTATCGGTGGCGGTATGATTGGGCTTGAAGTTGCTTCCAAATTGGTTGACGCAAACAATAAAGTGATTATTGTTGAGATGCTCGAAGAGATTGCGCGCGGTATGGAAATGATTGAAAAAGCGTTAACGGTAAAAAAATTAAAAGAGAAAGGTGCTGAAATTTATTTAAATCATAAGGTTGTAAAAGTTAACGGCTCCGATGTAACTATTGAAAATAACGAGGCAAGAAAACTCCTTACCGATATTGATGATATTGTGATTGCAACGGGAATGAAAAGTTATATTCCGTTTAAATATTCGGGTAAACTTCCGCTATATACTATCGGCGATGCTAACAAAGTAGGAAAAGCGCAAGAAGCTATCCGCGATGCTTATGAGTTGGCACTTGGATTGTAATTTTATTTGAAAATATTTAAGAATATAAAATGTGATTTCCCGTGCTTTTAATAAAGGCGGGAATTCTTATTAAATGGAATTATTATGGCAAAAACAGAAGCATTTGATTTGCATACACAAGAATATGAAAATTGGTTTGTTGAAAATAAATTTGTTTTCAAATCCGAATTGAAAGCTGTAACTAAAGCAATTCCACAAAATGGCATAGGTGTAGAAATTGGTATGGGAAGTGGAATTTTTGCGGAGCCTCTGGGAATAAAAGAAGGCGTTGAACCTTCCGAAGCAATGATTGAATATGCTCGCAAGCGCGGACTAAATATAATTAAAGGGGTTGCCGAAAATCTTCCGTATAAAAACGAAAGTAAAGATTTTGTCTTAATGGTAACATCAATTTGTTTTGTAGATAATGTTAAAAAATCATTTTTTGAAGCTAACCGGATACTGAAAAAAGGTGGTGAGCTTATTATCGGATTTGTTGATAAAGATAGTCCGATAGGAAAAATATATTTGCAGAATAAAGAGAAAAGTCTTTTTTATAAAGAGGCAACTTTTTTCGGGACGGAAGAATTAATCTCAATTCTTAAAGAGACAAATTTTACCGTAATAAAAACTTATCAAACCGTATTCGGGCTTCTTTCCGAAATAGAGGAAGAACAAAAAGTTAGCGAAGGATACGGTGAAGGAAGTTTTGTTGTTATTAAAGCAAAAAAGGATACGTAAATGAAACTAACGGTTTTAACGGAAAATGTTGCCGGAGATAAATTGTCGGCAGAACACGGACTTTCCTATCTGATAGAAACTGCAAACGGAAAATGCCTTTTTGATACCGGTCACTCGGACCTTTTTTTACAAAATGCAAAAAGATTAAAAATTAATTCGGATGAAATAAAGTATGTTGTTTTAAGTCATGGTCATTGGGACCACGGTAACGGATTGGAATATTTATCAAATAAAATTTTGATTACGCATCCCGCATCATTTATAAAGCGTTACAGGGTTAAAGATAATTCGTATCTGGGTTTGAGTAATACCCGTTTCGATTTGATGAGTAGAGGCTTTGAGATTATCGAAACAAAAAAACCGTATGAAGTTTTTTCCGACCTTTTTTTCTTAGGAGAAATTCCGCGACTAAATTCCTTTGAAGCAAAAACAACAGCATTTATTGATGAAAATGGTAAACCGGATTTTATTCCTGACGATTCCGCCATTGTCGTTATTGAAAATAATGAGTTAATTGTAATTACAGGCTGTTCTCATTCCGGCATTTGTAATATTATTGAGCACGCAAAAGAGGAAACCGGAATTAATAAAGTTCGTTCTGTCATCGGAGGCTTCCATTTGAAAAATATTGACGAGCAAACATTAAAAACAATAGAATATTTTAAAGAGAATAAAATCGAAAATATTTATCCTTCCCATTGTACCGAGTTACCCGCTCTTTCTGCTTTTTACAATAAATTCAATATTCAGCAAGTTAAAACGGGAATGCAAATAGAGTTATGATTAACGATGCGGCGGAAATATTGAAAGGTGCAAATCATGTAACGGCGTTTACCGGTGCCGGAATTTCCGTGGAGAGCGGAATTCCTCCCTTTAGAGGTGCTACAGGTTTATGGAGCAAATACGACCCTGTAATTTTAGATATAGAGTATTTCAGACAAAATCCCGAAAAATCGTGGAAAGTAATAAAAGAAATTTTTTACGATTTTTTTGGTGAGGCAAAACCTAATGATGCTCATTTTGCCTTGGCAGAGCTTGAAAAAATAGGAATTGTTAAATCCGTTATAACACAAAATATAGATAATTTACATCAGGAAGCGGGTAATAAAGTTGTTTATGAGTTTCACGGTACTTCTAACAGAATTATTTGTGATAGTTGCCGAAAACTTTATTTAGCAAAAGAAACGGAGCTTTTATCTTTACCTCCGAGATGCATTAACTGCGGTGGCGTACTTCGTCCGGATTTCGTTTTTTTCGGAGAACCGATACCGGAACCTGCTCGAACAAACTCTTTTAACGAAGCAAAAACAGCGGATGTTTTTTTAGTAATCGGAACTACCGGTGAAATTATGCCCGCCTCGTTGATTCCCGCACAAGCAAAAGCGAACGGGGCTAAAATAATTGAAATTAATGTTGAGCCGACAAATTTTACTTCCGGAATAACCGATCTTTTTTTAAAGGGGAAAGCGACCGAAGTTATGAATAATCTTTTGCAAAAAATAAAAGCAATTATTTGAAGTTTAAACGGAAATAAAAAAATGGAATTGGTTTTTGGCCCTGTTCCCTCAAGAAGATTGGGCGCAAGTTTGGGGATTAACAATATTCCTCCCAAAGAGTGTTCATACGCTTGTGTTTATTGCCAATTAGGCAATACAATAAAATTACGGATTGACAGAAGTGATTTTTACACCACTGAAAAATTAGTTGGTGAAGTTAGCGAACTTATAAAAAAAACCTCATCCCACGACAATAAAATTAATTATCTTACAATTGTACCCGATGGTGAACCGACACTCGACTTAAATCTCGGAAAAACAATAGAAGCCTTGCGGAAATTTAATATCAAAATTGCCGTCATTACAAATTCATCATTGTTGGATAATAAAAACGTAAGAACGGATTTACTTTGTGCCGATTGGATTTCCGTTAAAGTGGATGCCGTAACGGAGGAGATTTGGCAAAAAATTGACAGACCGCACGGCAAATTAAAGCTTGCCCCTATCTTGACCGGAATAAAATTATTTTCCGAAGAATATAATAATTTTTTTACAGTTGAAACAATGTTGGTAAAAGGGATTAATGATACGGAAAAGGAATTAACGGCAATAGCAAACTTTATTAAACCGTTACATGCTGATAAAGTTTACCTGTCAATTCCAACACGCCCGCCCGCTGAAAAATCCGTTGAGCCCCCTACGGCAAAAAAGATAAATGCGGCATATCAAATATTTAGTAATGCGAAATTAAACGTAGAGCTAAATACCGGTTACGAAGGAAACAAGTTTTCGTCAACCGGTGATTTGATAAGAGATATTCTTAATATTACCGCTGTACATCCAATGAGAAAAGAAGCCGTTAATAATTTAATTTTGAAAAACAACGGTTCTTGGAAAGATGTAGAGCAACTTATTGATTCCGGGAAATTAATTTCATCGGAATTTAACGGAAAAATTTATTATTTAAGAAATCTGAAAAAATGGCGTAATAAATAAGGGAAATACGTTATGAAACAAAAAATAAAAATAACAATGTTATGGAAATTTTTCTTTTGGATAATTGTCTGGACACTTATAATTATTCCCGCTTTTTTTATTCCTCTTCGTTTGGAAGGAATTTTGCTTTACATCTCCGTTGGAATCGGATTTACACTTTTTACATATTCTATGTTGCTGGTAACAATAGGTGGGAAAACCATAGCACGGTACGGGCATAAAAAAAAACACGAAACATTTTGGCCCGATAAATTTTCAAGAAATGGAATCTTCGGATGTATGCGGCATCCCATGCATTTGGGGCTAACAATCTATCCGGTTGCAGTAGCCCTTGCAAGCGGGTATG
>Ga0256913_10000895_pt1 | contig 15451 bp, 19 predicted proteins | sample Axial_MatmetaG_FD_185970 | JGI IMG/M metagenome (GOLD analysis project Ga0256913, IMG submission 185970) | Deep-sea worm associated microbial mat communities from Axial Seamount, Juan de Fuca Ridge, Pacific Ocean - Axial_Mat | ecosystem: Environmental > Aquatic > Marine > Oceanic > Microbial...
TACAGGATACAAAGCTTCAAGAAAGAAGATATCCAAACACGTGACCGATGTACTCGATCCAATCTATAAAAAACTGGTAGAAGTGGAGAGAGAGGGAGGCATGGAAGCTTCCGAAAAATACTTGACAGAGTTTTTAAAGTCACATGGAAACGATATTACAGTAGACAATATGCTTGAAGAGATCCACAGGCTTTATTAACACTGATTTAACACTACTATATTACTATACATTATCACAATAATAAGGATAAACAATGAAAAAGATTTTACTGGTACTTTTGGCGTTGGGCACAATGATGAGTTTTTCACATGCAGAGATGGCTCATGCAGGGAAACCGAAAAAGATGATGAAGATGTTCCAGTCTGTTCCAAAGGACAAAGCGACGATCCTTCAGGAAGGGAAAGCCAAAATGTTCTGCCCTGAGTGCGGGATGACCCTGCCGATGTTCTACAGGACCAACCATGTGGCAACGGTAAACGGAAAAGTAAAGCAGTATTGTTCTATCCATTGTCTGGTTGATGATATGAACCATGGCGCAAAGTTGACAAATATTCAAGTCGTCGATACCAACTCTTTGAAATTCATCGATGCCAGTAAAGCATACTATGTCATCGGAAGTCACAAAAAAGGGACGATGACAAGAGTCAGCAAGTATGCATTCGCGACCAAAGCCGAGGCAGAAGCTTTTGCCAAAGCCAACGGAGGGAAAGTGACCGATTTCAAAGGGGCACTGGAAGCAGCTAAAGCGGACTTTGACCAGGATGCGGCGATGATCTCCAAAAAACAGGCGATGATGGCGAAAAAAGGTGAGATGATCTATGGTAAAATGTGTCAGAAAACAGACAAAAAGTTTACCTCTACAGCGGAAGCCAAAGCTTTTGTCATGGCCAATGGACTCTGTAAAGGGTTGAATGGCAAACAGCTTCAGGCTGTAGGACTTTATCTGAAGAGCAGATAAGTGTCGCTAGGTGGGTGCCCGCAGGAGTTACTTCAGGGATGCATCTACCCACTCTTTTTAACAAGTTCAATGGTGGGCGGAAGCCCTGCCATACAAAGGGGAATATGTGAAAATTATTTTTATAGCAGTATGGGGCATTGTATCTCTTTTTGCAGGTGAAAGTAGTACTATAAAAGTAATGAAGCTCACCCAGAAAGGCGAGCGTATCGCCAAAGTGATGTGTGATGAGAAGAAGCTGCCCAAAGCATCGGGGAGCATAGAGGCATTGATGCAGAAGATCAAAGACTCTAAAGCCTGCAGCCCCCTTTCAAGGTCGAAACTGGAAGCGGTAGCCTATTTTGTCAGTAACGGCAGTATGCAGGCGGGTGTGAAACATATGCATGTCCCCCACGATGCCAAATGTCCCGTTTGCGGTATGTTCGTCGGTAAATATCCAAAATGGGCGGCAATGATGCAGGTTGACGGAAAGGTGTTCTATTTTGACGGTGTGAAAGATATGATGAAGTATTATATCTTTGACGGAGATTTCCCCTATGACCGGAAACATATTTCCAAAATGACGGTGAACGACTACTATACGCTCGAAGAGATCCCCGCGAAAGAGGCTTTTTACGTACTTGATTCGGATGTTTTCGGGCCGATGGGCCATGAGCTGATCCCTTTCAAGAGTAAAAAAAGCGCCATGACATTCATGGAAGAACACAATGGCAAACGTATTGTAAAGTTTGATGAAATTACCGATAAAATGGTAATGGCATTGGATGGCATTGAACAATAAAAGAGGGGGCAGGTCCCATGGCCGCCCCATGAGGCAAGGCAGAGAATGATCAAACCGTTTTTGGGATGGGTAGCGGCGTTGCTCCTGTGTGTGGGAGGTGTGGCAGTCCACTATCTGGCGCAGGGAAAGCATGCGCAAGAGGAGGTAAGGCAGGTTGTCCGAGTCACGGGACTTCCGGTACCTTCACTGAGTGTAGCCTATTACGAACCCAGAGTGCTTTTCTATGAAAATGCTGCCAATCCGGCCTACCCCCAAATGCAGATAATCAACAGAATGGATCTTGTATATGCAAAATAGTGCTTTTTTTCACTTTCTTACACTTTTGCTTTTTAAACAGAGAAGTAAACATATCGGTGCCGTGCTTATCTCGGTGATCATTATCTTTCTTCTCAGTTCGGTACTTTTCATCTCCTCTTCCCTGCAGTATTCGCTGATGGACACTCTTGAAGGAGAAGCGGATTTCAGCGTAAGCAGAATCCAGGCAGGGAAAGCGGTCAATACCCCTGTTGAGTGGATGGAAAAGATCATGGAGATCAATGGCATAAGCGGCCTGACCTCAAGGGTATACGGACGCTACTTCTTTGCTCCAAGGGAGAGATCATTTCTTATCGTGGGTGTGGATTTGTTCGATGAACAAAACAGCCGGCAGATGCAGAAGCTTGCGGAAAGGTTGGATCTTAAAGCTTTTCTTTCCGAAGAGAGTATGCTGGTAGGGGAAGGTGTCAAAAAGTTTTTGGAAAAACACTATTACAAATCATATTTTACATTTAAAACCCCGCAGGGCAGATTTAAAAAGGTAAAGATCGTACAGATGCTTCCTTCGCAGGCAAACCTTGTTGCCAATGATATCATCATCATGCCCATCGATCTTGCCAGAGAGATCTTTGGAATCTCTGAAGATGAAGTGACCAATATCACTTTCAATGTTCCAAACGATGCGGAGTGGGACAATATCGTTGCCAAACTGCACCTGCTTTTCTATGATGTCAGGGTGGTTGAAAAACGGGAGATCAAAAAAGCGTATGAAAACCTTTACAACTACAAAGGGGGACTGTTCCTCATACTCTATCTTGTAACGATCGTTACGTTCATACTCATACTCTACCAGCGCTACTCCATGGTCTATTCGACAGAGAGGAAAGAGATCGGTATTCTGCGTGCGGTAGGCTGGAGTATCAGAGAGATACTGAAGTTGAAATTCTATGAAAATCTGATCATCGTACTGGTCAGTTTTTTGCTGGGTGTAGTGTTCGCTTATCTCTATGTCTTTATCTGGGACGCTCCGCTGTTGAGCAGGATCTTCCTCGGAGGGGCGAACCTCTCCAATCATGTGGAGTTTGTCCCTGTGGTCAAATTCGGCCTGTTGGGGTCGATCTTTCTTTTCTATGCCGTGCCGTTTTTGGCAGCCGTACTTATACCCGCATGGAAGATTGCGGTAACTCCTCCCAAGGAGGCGATGCTGTGAGATACCCCATTCATAATAAGGCAGAGGCAGGCCTTGTGCCTGCCCGTAAAAGGTAAACCATGGTAATCCTTGAAAAAGTAAGTAAAGTCTATAACGAGGGTACAACGCAGGCTTTTGAAGCGCTCAAAGAGATTGATCTGCATATTGCCGGAGGAGAAACGGTTGTGCTGAGCGGGGTAAGCGGCAGCGGCAAGTCTACACTGCTTTCACTGATAGCGGCGCTTGACAAACCCAGCAGCGGAAAGATAGAGGTAGGAGGAGAGCTCATCTCCAAACTTCCCGATATACATGCTTCGGCATACAGAGCGAAGCGTATCGGTATCATTTTTCAGCATTTCAATCTGCTTGAAGCGCTGAATGTGGAAGAGAATGTTATCGTCCCCCTGATCAATTCCGGCCTGAAAACAGAAGAGATTCGTCAAAAGGCGGCAAAAAGTATGGAGATGGCGGCGATCTCCCATAAAGCATCTCAGCAGGTCAATGCGCTTTCTGGCGGAGAGAAACAGAGGTGTGCGATCGCCAGGGCGCTGGTCCATGATCCCGAACTGATCCTCTGTGACGAACCTACGGCCAATCTTGACAGAGCCAACTCACTGAAATTCATAGAGATACTCCGCTCTCTGCACCATATGGGGAAAACAGTGGTTGTTGCCACCCATGACCCCCTGTTCGAAGGACTCCCTTTTGTAGACAGGGTCATCCATATGGAAGATGGCCGGATCGTTGAACCCGCAGGGGCAGCTCCAAGTGCCGATCTGACGGAGGAGTCATGAACGAAATCCTCCTAAGCAATGAGGTGATCGTCTATCTGCTTGCGGAAACGGTACTGTACCTGCTGCTTTTTATCGCATTTCTCGTTACCCTTGGGTTGCTGAAAAGATGGAACTTCGATGCGTTTACCTCAGAGCAGTTCCAGTTGGAAAACCGCTCCTATCTGGTCATGACCATCATTTTGTTCGTCATGCTTCTGAAAATACTGCTGCTTCCCTATTTTGTCTATACGATCGACAGGCTCTCCGACCTTGTCCCCGGTGCCATGTGTGCGGCGGGAGTGATCAAGGCAAATGCCTACGGTAATCCTCTTCTGTCGCTCAAGATCGTTATCCTGTTCCTCAGCGGCTTATGGCTGAGTATCAACCGTTTGGATCTTGGCGCAAAGAACTACCCCTATATGAAACTGAAATCCTGGTTTTTCATTGTCGTGTTCCTCTTTCTCTCTGCGGAGTTTATTTTGGATATACTCTATTTTACCCATATAGAGACGACCAACCCCGTAAGCTGCTGTTCCGTGATCTTCGGACAGACAGGCGGAGCAAACGGCCTGCCTCTGGGGCTGGATATTCCCAAACTGCTGATCCTTTTCTATCTGCTGTTCGCTTTGGTGGTTCTGACGCTTCTCTCTGATCTGCTGCTCCTGAGCCTGCCGGCCACACTCTTCTTTGCGGTGATCGCCTATTATGCCGTGGTCTATTTCTTCGGTACCTATATTTATGAACTTCCGACACACCAGTGTCCTTTCTGTATGCTTCAGGACCATTACTATTATGTCGGTTATCTGCTCTGGGGGCTTTTGCTGTTTGGGGTATTTTTTGCCATTGATGCCGCAGTGATGCAGAAGATATTCAAACAGCCTGCCGAGACTCTAAAGAGAAATGCGTTACTATTGCTGAGTCTGTTTGTGCTGCTGTGCAGTGCATATGTGGCCGGTTATTATTTCAAAAACGGAGTATTGTTGTGAAAAAGATCCTTATCAATATCCTGACATTTGCCATTGTGGTGGCAGTGATTGTGGTACTCTTTCTCTCATTGGGAAGCGAAGAGGGTGCGCGTTATGTCTTTAAGGGCAATACGGAGCACAAAGCCGTCGATATCAAACCCAAAGAGTATCAGTGTTCCGAGTGCAATATGGATATTGAAAAGCTTACATATATGGCAGAGCTTATCACTAAAGAGGGAGATACCTACTTTTTCGATGATATCGGCTGTCTGGTCCTCTGGCTGAAAAACCATACGCCCGATACACACAGTATGCTGACACAGACACTCGATACCCACCGGTGGATCGATGTCAAAAAGGCATGGTACTCTCGCACGGCACCGACTCCTATGGGATACGGCTTTGCAGCATTTGAAAAGAAAAAAGAGGGGTTCATCCCTTATGAAGAGATGAAGCTGCTGATGCTGCAGGGGAAAAACCTGCATGATCCTTTCATTAAAAAGAAACTTTTACAGAAGCAGTAGCGGAGAAATGATCGCATAAAAAGAGCCAACAAAGCAGTGATTTGGGAGAATGCTATAAGCTTTTTATCATTTTTTTGCTATACTTATGTGTATTTTTAACAAACTTAAGGAGTAATCAATGGCATTATTTGATGATGTAAAAGAAGTAGTTGTCGAGCAACTGAATGTGAGCCCGGATGAGGTAAAAGAAGAGTCAAAATTTGTAGAGGATCTCGGGGCTGACAGTCTTGATGTCGTTGAGTTGGTCATGGCGCTTGAAGAGAAGTTCGATATCGAAATCCCTGATGATCAGGCAGAAGCGATCGCAACGGTAGCCGACGCGATCAAATTCATCGAAAACGCAAGTTAAACCGGATTCCCTCCCCCGGGAGGGAAGTGTACAGAAGGTATATGTGAGTATTTTTGAAAAATATTTATATATATCTTAACTAAAGTCAATAGATAGGAGAGGCAGTGAAAAGAGTAGTAGTGACAGGCTTGGGGATGATCAATTCTTTGGGGTTCGATAAAGAGAGCGCATTTTCCGCGATCGTAGAGGGTAAATGCGGCATTAAAAAAATCGAACTGTTCGATGTAGAAGCATTTTCCGCGCAAATTGCGGGGGAGATCGTCGGTTTTGACCCTTCAAGCGTAATGGATGCCAAAGAGGCGAAGAAAGCGGACAGATTCATTCAGCTTGGCCTCAAAGCCGCCGCTGAAGCGATAGAGGATGCAAACCTACCAGAAGATGTCGACAAGGACCGTTTCGGTGTCGCTTCCGCATCCGGTATCGGAGGATTGCCAAATATCGAAAAGAACTCTGTCGTATGCGCAACAAGAGGCCCAAGAAGGATCTCTCCTTTCTTTATTCCCTCCTCACTGGTCAATATGCTTGGCGGATTTGTTTCTATCTACCAGGGGCTCAGAGGGCCTAACCTCTCTTCCGTCACTGCCTGTGCAGCGGGAACGCATGCCATCGGTGAAGCGGCAAAATCAATCATGGTCGGAACAGCGGAAAAAATGCTTGTGATCGGTGCGGAGTCTGCGATCTGTGGTGCCGGTGTCGGTGGATTTGCAGCTATGAAAGCACTCTCCACAAGAAATGATGATCCTCAGACAGCATCACGGCCGTTCGATGCGGATCGTGACGGTTTTGTGATGGGTGAAGGTGCCGGCGCACTGGTACTTGAGAGTTATGAGGATGCCGTAGCAAGAGGCGCAAGAATTTACGGAGAGCTCATAGGGTTCGGTGAAAGCGGTGATGCCAACCACATTACGACACCTACCATGGACGGCCCGCTCCGTGCGATGAAAATGGCGTATGAGATGGCGGGCAGGCCGCAAGTGGATTATGTCAATGCACACGGAACCTCCACCCCTATCAATGACAAAAATGAGACAGCAGCGCTCAAAGAGCTTTTCGGAGGGAAAGAGAACTGTCCTCCGGTAAGTTCTACCAAAGGACAGGTCGGGCATTGTCTGGGTGCTGCCGGTGCGATCGAAGCAGTGGTTTCCCTGATGGCAATGAGAGATGGCGTAGTGCCTCCTACCATCAACTATACGACACCAGATGAGAACTGTGATCTTGACTATGTCCCGAATGAAGCGAGAAAAGCGGATCTTAATGTTGTCATGAGCAACTCATTTGGTTTCGGTGGTACAAACGGCGTCGTCATCTTTAAGAAAATATAAGGATTCAACATGGCAACTTATTTGGATTTTGAGAGCAAGATTGAGAAGATACAGGAAGCGATCGTATCTGCCCATGCCATTGCCAATTTGGAAGCGGTTGAAAAACATCAGAAAGAGTTGGAGAAAGAGGTTGAAAAAACCTTCGGTTCTCTGAGTGACTACCAGAAACTCCAGCTTGCGCGTCACCCTGACAGGCCTTATGCCCTGGATTATATCAAACTGATCATGACCGATGCCTATGAGATCCATGGAGACCGTGCTTTTCGTGACGATCCTGCCATTCTCTGTTATCTTGGCTGGATAGACGGACAGAAGACCATGGTGATCGGTGAACAGAAAGGACGGGGGGTCAAGAACAAGATCAAACGTAATTTCGGTATGCCAAACCCGGAAGGGTACAGAAAAGCACTGCGTGCCGTAAGAATGGCGGAGAAGTTCGATATTCCCGTACTGATGCTCATAGACACTCCGGGTGCCTATCCAGGCCTTGGTGCCGAAGAGAGGGGACAGAGTGAAGCGATTGCCAGAAACCTGTTTGAGTTCGCCTCTGCAAAAGTACCTATGGTCTCCGTAGTCATCGGAGAAGGAGGGTCCGGAGGGGCGCTTGCCATTGGTGTAGCAGATAAACTGGCAATGATGCGTTACTCTATATTTGCCGTCATATCGCCGGAAGGGTGTTCTGCGATCCTCTGGAACGATCCGTCAAAAGTGGAGACAGCGACCAAAGCGTTGAAGATCACGCCAAATGACCTGCTGGAACATAAACTGATCGATGATGTACTGGATGAACCTCTTATCGGTGCACACAGGGACAAAGATACGGCAGCGGAAGTATTGAAACGCTATTTCCTCGAGAGTGTCAGCACTCTGAGAGAACTTTCGATGGACGAACTGCTTGACCAGCGCTATGCAAAACTGACTTCTGTCGGCGCTTTCAGCGAGTAAGCCGACAATATCTGCAATGATACATGAGATCGCCAATACCCTTGTCCAGTATATAGGCGGTATGGGGTACTGGGGTATTTTCCTTCTGATGTTCCTTGAGAGCACATTTTTCCCTTTTCCAAGCGAAGTGATCATGATACCGGCAGGATACCTTGCCTTTAAAGGCGAGATGAATCTCTACTGGATCGTTATTGTCGGGATCTTCGGTTCGGTAACCGGTGCGCTTTTCAACTACTATCTGGCGATGCATTTTGGCAGAAAATTTATTTTACGTTACGGCAGGTATGTTTTCATCAAAGAGGAAACGCTGGATAAGCTCGAAGCGTTCTTTGCCAGACATGGAGAGCTCTCCACCTTCAACGGCAGGCTTATCCCCGGTATCCGGCAGCTTATCTCCCTGCCGGCGGGACTGGCACGTATGAATATAGCGAAATTTTCACTCTATTCAGGACTGGGTGCCGGTATCTGGGTGATCGTACTTGTCGCTTTGGGGTATCTGCTGGGTTCGAACGAAGCGCTTATTTCTAAATATCTCAGATCGGCAACAGTCATTGCTCTGATCTCTGTCGTACTGATCACACTTTTCTATATTATACGCAACAAGAAGAGAAAAGAGATACTGGATGAGGGAGAATCCGTCTAATCCACTATCCAGGCAAGATACTTCTTCTTCTTGATCTTCACTTTTTTCAACGCTTTGAGTACTTTGTCCGTTACCGTATGGTGCAGGGCGACATAGGATTTGCTGTCGGTAATGTCTATTTTACCTATAAGTGTGTTCTCTATGCCTATCTCCTTACAGAGTGTACCGAGTATGTCACCCTTGCGGAGTTTGGTTTTTTTGCCGCCGTTGAGGCAGAGCGTATCGTAGTCGCTTTGCATTCTGAACCTGCTATCGGCACGTAACGCTTCGAGCTGGGCTCTCTCTGTTTTTTGCAGTATGTAGGCAGATTTTTCACTCTCTTTGGATGTGTAGAGTGTAATGGCTCTGCCTGTGGCATCCGCACGTCCTGTACGCCCTATACGGTGGGTATAGATCTCCTGGTCGAAAGGGATGTCGTAGTTGATGACAAGTTCGATACCTTCGATGTCCAGTCCGCGTGAAGCGACATCGGTCGCCACCATGATACGTCTGGAACCATTGGCAAAAAGAGTGACCGATTCATTGCGTTCACGCTGGTCGAGGTCACCATGTATCTCTGTCACGCAGTGGCCCTTTTCATGGAGGTACTCTGCCAGTTTCATCACCTGCACTTTGGTATTGCAGAAGATAAGAAGCGACTTGGGCTTGTATGCCTGTATCAAAGTGATCAACGTACGGTTTTTATGCTCTGTTTCGTAAAGAAGTTCTTCGATTTTCGTACGCTCCTGTATGGTATCTGCCTTGATGTGAAGCGGTCTTTTGAGGAGGGTATGTGCCAGTGTTTCGATCTTTGGCGGGAAGGTGGCTGAAAAGAGCAGGGTTTGTCTGCTGTCTGGTATCTTCGAGCCGATCTTCACGATCTCATCGTAAAACCCCATATCCAGCATACGGTCCGCTTCGTCCAGTACGAGTGTCTCTATGCCTTCAAGTGACAGCGTCTCTTTGGAGAGATGGTCCTGTATGCGTCCGGGAGTACCTATGAGGATATGTGCCCCCTTCGCCAGGGAATCTGCCTGGGCACGCAGGGGTACGCCGCCGTAAAGGGTAACTATTTTGAGGTTCGGTTTGGAGACGGCAATGTTTCGAAGCATGCCTGCTATCTGCTCCGCCAACTCCCTCGTAGGGGTGATAATGAGGCTTTGAGGTGTGTACCTTGATGTGTCGGTACGCATCACGACAGGCAGCCCGAAGGCCAGTGTCTTCCCGGAACCGGTCTTGGACTGGGCAATGATGTCCCTGCCGTCCAGAACAGGGTTGATCGCTTCTTCCTGAATGGGTGTCATAGTATGAAAATGGAGTGAATCAAGTGTCTCCAAAAGTGCTTGGGGTATGTTGGGTATAGTTTTAAATGATGCCATTGTCGGTTATTTCTTTGAAGTATTGGTATTAATGTAAAATTTGGTGTTTGGAAGAAGGGGGAAATTACAGGTTGCGAACCGAAGCCCGCAAAAGATTATGCTTTGGATTTTTTATAATCCATGATCATTTTGTACGCTTCGTCTTTCAAAAGAAGTTTCTCTTTTTTAAGTACTTCAAGCTCTATATCTGTCATAGGAATACGTCCTGCTTCCGCATCTTCCACTTTCTGGTCAAGTTCATTGTGTTTTTCAAAGATCTTCGCAAAGTGCGCATTCTCTTGTTTGAGTTCATGGATCTCATCTCTATATTCGTGTAACATTATAGCTCCTGTGTATCATTTTTTTGTATTTTATCTTCTTTGTGGTTAGAGGAGAGTTAAGTTCTGTACTCTGCATTGATTTTCACATACTCATAACTCAAGTCGCAGCCGTAGGAGGTGAAACTTCCCTCTCCCATGCCAAGGTCACAGGTCACTTTGAACTGCGGCTGCTTCATGACCCGGTATGCCTGCTCTTCCCGCTCTTTGTCCAGTTCCCTGAATTCGTCAGAGTAGATCAGCAGGTCATCATAATGTATGGTCAGCTTCTCTTCCCGGCATGCAACCCCGCTCGCTCCGATAGTGGAAGCGATACGCCCCCAGTTCGGATCCTCTCCGAAAAGGGCTGTTTTGACAAGCAGGGAGTTGCTCAGCGCCATACTGGCCCTTCTTGCCTCGTCCTCATTTTTGGCCCCTTTGACCTCAAAGGCTACAAGCTTGTTCGCCCCCTCTCCGTCCCTGAGTATCATCATGGCAAGCTCGAACATCAGCTGTTCGAGAGCTTCACTGAACGCCACTTTATGGTAAGCATCGCTCCTTCTGTTGGCAAGCAGCATGGCAGTGTCGTTCGTTGAAGTATCTCCATCCACAGAGATACGGTTGAATGAAGCTTCCGTTCCCTGCTTCAGCAGTTCATCCATATCGGATTTTGGAATAGCTGCATCGGTCACGATGAAACAGAGCATGGTTGCCATGGCAGGATTGATCATGCCGGCCCCTTTACAGATAGCGGCAAGGTTGAAATGTGAACCGTCTTCCAGCTCTATACGGTATGCCAACTCTTTTTTGAAACTGTCCGTGGTCATAATGGCCCGGGCGGTTTTATGGGAGTTGGCTGCATTGAAGTCAAGTTTGTCAAAAGCCGAAGAGATCTTCTCTACAGGCAGGCGGTATCCTATGACACCGGTAGAACTCATCACAGGGTTGGTGACAGAGATCTTTCGGGAGAGTGCTTCCATGATAGTGTCGATATCCTCTATCCCTTTTTCTCCTGTCATAGCATTGGCATTCTTGGCGTTGATAAGGACAAAATCCGTTTTAAAATCTTTTCCGTAACGCTGATAGTGCTTGATGGGCGCTGCCTGAAAAGTGTTGGTGGTAAAAACGGCCGCAACATCACAAAGCGTCTCGGAACGGATAAAAGCAACATCACCCTGTGCAGCATCGGGACGCATCCCGACATTGACCGCATCACAGTAAAAACCTTTTACATTCTCAAGGCCGTTCTCCATAGATGTAATTGTAAATTTAGACATGTATATACCTTTTATGTAGGGTCGGTTTACCGACCATTATTGAAATATTATATTTTTAAACGGTCGGTAAACCGACCCTACGTTTGTTTTAAATTTATTTAAACGTATTTTAACTCTTCGGGTTTGCTTTTTTTACGGATGATCTTTTTGGCATGGCGTATACCGTCACCCGTACCGATAAGCAGCAGTTTGGATTCAGGCATGATAATGGTATTGCCTTTTGGCATAGGGATGAATTTACCATCTTTCTGGCGTATCCCAATGATCGTAACGTTGGCAATATCCCTGAAGCGTGCAGCTTTGATCTTTTTAAGCACAAGCCAGGAGGTTCGGGAGACTTTTGCCTCTTCCATATCGAGTGGCGTATCTTTTTTGTAAAGGAACTCCTGCAGCAGATTTTCCATGTCCGGGCGTGCTGCCATGGCATTGATACGCTGTGCCATGAGTTTGGTGGCAGTCACTACTTTGTTCGCCCCGAGTTTGAGCAGTTTCTGCTCATCTTCATAACCCTGCGCACTGGCAATGATGAGATACTTTCTCTTTCTGTGTATCTCTCCCTCATAAAGACGCGCGGAAGCGATAACGGCAATATTGTCGGCGACATTATTCGCAAGAGTAATGACGCCTTTGGCGGAAGAGAGGTGTGATTTCAAAATCCCCTCTTCTGTATGGGCTTCGGCTGTAACGTAGTAGGGATATTTGTACTTTTTTGCGATCTCTTCCATATCTTCCCTTGGATCAACGACCACAAAAGGGATATGGTTCGCCCTCAGCTGTTTGGTCACCTGAATGGTAAACTCATTGTGGTAACAGACCACGAAATGGTGTTTGAGCCTTGCGATCTCATAAAGCATTTTCCGCTCCTTGGCAGTTTTTTGAAATTCACCTTTTTTAACGACTTCGGCAATGATACCGACAGCAATGGAGAATACGACAAAACCGAAAATGATCAGTGTGATCGTAAAGATACGTCCCATATCCGAGATAGGCTGTATCTCACCGTACCCAACCGTAGTAAACGTGATCCCTGTCTGATAGATGGCGTTCATCAGTGTAAAGTCATCGATGACCATATAGCCGAGAGTACCAATAAGCATGATCAGTACAGTAAGTATAAGGGGAAGTCTAAAAGGGGCTAAATGACTGTAATACTCATCATTCAGTGTTATGTGGGGTTTGGGTGCGCTTCTCCAGCCGAGAAACTTTTTCAGTCTTTCAATAAAATTCATGATAAGAGAGTATATCCTCCCTTATCTTAAAAGTCTTAGTTCGCCGCTGCAGCTTGCGCAGCTTTTTTCTTCATGGTTCTAAGTGTTGAAGCAGCTACTTTGATTCTTTTTGTCGTACCGTCTTCAAGCGTGATCTTTACAGATCTGAGGTTTGGAAGCTGTCTTCTCTTTGTTTTGTTGTTTGCGTGAGAAACGTTGTTTCCTACAAGTGGGCCTTTACCCGTGATATCACATTTTCTTGCCATGGTATGTCCTTCATTAAGAGTTACGTTTTTAATAACGTGAAAAATTTGTGCGATTATAGACAAAAAAAGCTTAAGAGGGTGTTAAAGGGAGGCAAATAATGACTCAAAGTAAGATATAGCTATAATACCAAAAATTATTTGATGAGGAAAACCATGTTAGTAGCACCCAGTATTCTCTCTGCAGACTTCGGATATCTTGCCAGAGATGTGGAAGCCATTTGCGAGGGCGGCTGTGACCTTGTCCATGTCGATGTCATGGACGGGCATTTCGTTCCAAACCTGACGATTGGGCCGGTTGTAGTGGAAGCCGTCGCAAAAGCGGCGACAAAACCGCTCGATATTCACCTGATGGTAGAGAACAACAGCTTTTTTGTCGACCTTTTCGCGCCCCTGAAACCGGAGTATATCTCTTTTCATATCGAAGAGGAGAAACATCCCCACAGGCTGATACAGAAGATCAGAGGATTGGGGATCAAACCTGCCATCGTGCTCAACCCCCATACGCCGCCCGAAGCCATAGAGTTCCTTCTCGAAGATCTCGATATGGTACTGCTGATGAGTGTCAATCCCGGGTTTGGCGGACAGAAGTTTATCCCCTCCGTCATCGAAAAGGCACAGCGGCTCAAAGCGTTGATAGAGAAACGTAATCCCAAGTGTCTGATAGAGGTAGACGGCGGCGTCAATGATGCCAATGTGAAAGCGTTGGAGGCAGCCGGTGTGGATGTTGTCGTGGCAGGATCGTTTGTCTATAAACACCCGGCAGGGATCAACGCAGCCATTGCTGCTTTGAAATGAGGAATGAGGAATGCGCCCGAACGAAGTGACAAGTGCCCTTGGGGTAAGGAATGAGGAATTAATGTATGCATCGACTATGTCGACGCTACAATTAGATAAAAGCATTGCAGAGCAATGCAAACCGACATTATTCATTATTCATTATTCATTATTCATTTTCTCCGAGAGGGAGAACCCATGCGTGTAAAGATCTGTGGTATTACCAACCTGGAAGATGCACTGCATGCCGTGGCATGCGGTGCAGATGCACTGGGGTTTGTTTTTTATCCCAAGTCTCCACGCCATATTACCCCTGCAGCCGCCAAGTCGATTATCGATCAGCTTCCGCCTTTTGTCGAACGTGTAGGGCTTTTTGTCAATGAAGATGCGGATGCAGTGGATGAGGTGTGTAGAGTTACGGGGATCTCTCTGGCACAGATACACTTTGAGGTGGATGAAGCCTATCTCGATACTTTGCAGACCAAAAGCCTGCCGGTTGTAAGGGCACGGAAAGCCGGGGATGTCCTGAAGTTTTCCGGGAAGTACCGTCTTGTCGATGCCTACTGTGAAGCTTATGGAGGCAGCGGCAAACGGTTGAACCTTGAGTGGTTTGACGGAGTGGACTGCTCCCAAATTATTCTGGCAGGCGGATTGACAGCGGAGAATGTTGCCGAAGTGAAAAAGTACGGTTTTTACGGTGTGGATGTCAGCTCCGGAACCGAAGCGGCAAAAGGGAAAAAAGATCCTGAAAAAGTGGAACGGTTCATTACCCATGCGAAAAGTATTTGATGAATTGACCACAGCATTCCGTAAACACGGCGGTGTGCTGGAAGCGGAACAGTACAGGCATATCGCGGTGAAATATACGACGTTGCTGGAAGATAGCGATACGATCTTTCTCCTGCTTCAGGCATCTGGTTACCCCATTGAAGAGGATGAAGAGGGGAAATACCGGTTAAAAACCTTTTTTACACCCTACCGGGAGCAGAAGTACTGTGTTGTGGATATCGAGACCAACGGGAGCAAGCCGGGTACGTCACAGGTGATCGAGATCGGTGCTGTGATGATACAGCAGGGCAAGGTGATAGACCGTTATGAAACTTTTGTGGAGTGTGCTTTCCTGCCGGAATATATTACGAAGATCACAGGCATAGAACCAACAGACCTCATAGGTGCGCCGAGCCGGAGAGAAGCGTTGATCGGCCTGAGGCACTTTATGGAAGATGCGGTGTTCGTGGCACACAATGCAAATTTCGACTATACGTTCCTGACAGCCTCTTTCGAGCGTTTCGGCCTGGGGGGCATAGGCAATCCGGTACTCTGTACGATCGACCTTGCCAAGCGTACCTTTGAGAGTGAACGTTACGGACTTGCCTACCTGATAGAGTCGCTTGGGATGGAAGAGACCTCCCACCACCGTGCCTACTCAGATGCGCTCTGCGCCTCCAGAGTGATGCTGAAGAGTTTTGAGACCCTCCCCGAATATGTCAATACGACGGATGACCTGCTGCAGTTTGCCGTATCGAGCAAGAAGAGCAGACGGCTCAAAAAAGAAAATAAATAGAGCATA
>Ga0256913_10000896_pt1 | contig 15450 bp, 11 predicted proteins | sample Axial_MatmetaG_FD_185970 | JGI IMG/M metagenome (GOLD analysis project Ga0256913, IMG submission 185970) | Deep-sea worm associated microbial mat communities from Axial Seamount, Juan de Fuca Ridge, Pacific Ocean - Axial_Mat | ecosystem: Environmental > Aquatic > Marine > Oceanic > Microbial...
TAAATCGGTTACTTTACCCGATTTTAATGAATATTTTCCACCGGCTTTAATATTTTCTAAACGGGATTTGTGCCCCATTTCTTCTTTTGCATACTGAGTGAAAGTTTCTTTCATAACAGTATCTTTTGAATTTGCAGCTAACTTATTATAAAAATCTGCTGCTTCTTGTTCTCTATCGATTGCGTATTCTAATACGTCTTCTATTGAATCAAATTCTTTCATGTTATTTTTTTTTATAAAATTAAGAAACTTTTCCGAAGTAAAAAAACTTCGGAAAAGTTAAAGTGAAATTTTTATTTAAACGAAGTCATAAATTCTTTACCAAACATCTTTATTAAGCTGTCAACTCCCGCCATAAATAGTTTGTTCTGATTATCTTCGTTAGTATACTCAAAGCTATATGTTGGGTTTTCTTCGCCTTCAGGAAGTAAGGAAATTATTTCGTTCATTACATCTTGTGCGTCAGATACACCATTCATACCAAACTTAGCATTTAAGTCAATTAATTGAGATAAAGTTGTTTTCTCAACTTTTGGCTCCATACCTTGATAGAAACTTTGAATAATTTTCTGAGTATTTGTGAAACTACCATCGTTTTCAATTGTGAAACTTGCAGGTAAAATCAAATCAGCTTTTTCTGCTGTTTCTGTCATAAAGCTATCTTGAACAACTAAGAAATCAACATCAAACCACTTGTCTGTTTTATCCTTTTTAGTTGAACAACCAACAGGGTCTTCGCCAAAAATAAACATATTTTTGAAACCACCGTTTTCAATCACTTCAAGTGGTGATTGCTCAACTCCAACAGGAAGTCCGCTTACACCCCACTTAGTTTCTAACTTAGAAATTACATTTGCATCATCAGAACTTTGCATTCCAACTTCGTGCTTTGGACAAACTCCCATATCAGCAATACCATGAGAGTTATTCTTCTCTTTAAGAGCAATAATTCCGTTAGCAGTTTTACCAAGTTTTCCGGTAATCATAACTAAGTTATAAAGCTCTATACTTGCATTAGCAGAAATTTCATTTTCATGGAAAACAAGAATTGCATTCATCTCATCGTTATAAGTTCTTGCAAATTTCTCTACTAAATCTTTTGTTGCAACACCGGATTTCTTAATTAACTCATCGTAATTCTCAGCTAATAAAGCTTTCTTGTAATCATCAAAAGCATTTGTTCTATCATTAATAAACATTTGGTTTTGCTCACCTTTTGTTAATAGATAATGATTAACAGCTTTTACAAAATAGTAGTAATTATCAACTCTTGTTGCTTTGTTTACTTTATCTTTTAATACTTCGCTTGTAGTTACCATTTCAACCGGCACATTATAACGTTTTTTTGCATTATTGATAAAGAAACCAGGAACATTTTTGTTCAATTCGTTACCTATATAATATATACGACTTGCATCTTTCAGTTCTTCGAATTTTGCATTTGCAATATTATTTGTGTGATAACCTGCTCCACGACCAAAGTAACTTAAACTTGAAACATTATTTGTTTTTGCACCACCACGAGCTAATTTCTGAACCATATAAAGTTCTTCGTTACTCATTCTTGCACCTGCAAAGAACATATTTTCGTTTGGTTTAACTGCTTTAATCTTGTCTTCGATAATTTTGTAAGCTTCGTCAAACGAAATTTGCTCGAATTTACCGTTTACTTTATGTAATGGTTTAAGTATTCTGTTAGGATTATTCAAATATGCATATCCGAATTTTCCTGATTTACACATTAAACCATCTTTGTTAATTAGACCATCACCAACTGTAACTTTCATTGTGTAACCTTTGCGGTGATTTATTTCGATTTCGCAACCGGTTGAACAATAGTTACAAATTGTAGTTTCTTTTTCTAATTTAAGTGGACCCGGCTTAAACTTAAAGTTCTCAGACATTGCACCTGTAGGACAAACCTCGATACACATTCCACAAGAAATACAATTTGTTTCTGTTAAACTATCACCCATTGCAGGTGCTACGTGAGTATCAAAACCACGTTTAACAAGACCTAATGCACTTGCACCAACTACCTCATCACAAGTTCTGATACAACGAGAACAAAGAATACATTTGTTATTATCAATCTCAATATATGGATGAGAGAAATCTACATTATACTCTTTAAATTCGCCTTCGTAAACTCCTTGTTCTGCACCATATTCTGTTGCATGAGCTTTTAAGTCACACTCGAAATACTCAACACAACCACACTCTAAACAACGCTGTGCTTCTGTTTGACATGTTTGTTCATCAGCATATCCAAGTTCAACTTCTTTAAAGTTCATTCTTGCATTTGCATCCATAACAGGCATTTCTTGACGCTCTTGTTTTGCATATTTACCAATATATTTATCAGGTTCTTGCTTAACAAAATTATCTCTTTTACTTAAGAATTCTCCCGGTTTTGGTTTGATTTCTTCGCCATTTAAAAATTGTTTTACACTATGAACAGCAACATTTCCTTGTGCAATAGCTTCAATTAATGTAGCAGCACCTGTAACACCATCACCTGCAGCAAATACAGATTTAATACCTGTTTGTAATGTTTTAGGATCAGCATCAATATCACCCCAACGATTAACAACTAATTGTCCATCATCAGCATATTTATTAATATCGTCAATAAAATTAACATCAGTTTTCTGACCAATTGCAGCTAAAATATAATCGCATTCTAAATCGAACTCACTACCTTCAACTGGTACCGGACGACGACGACCAGAATCATCTGGTTCACCTAATTCCATTTTAATTAAACTTACCGATTTTAATTTACCATCAGCAGTTTGATTAACTTTTGTTGGATTTGTTAAAATCATATACTCAACACCCTCTAATTTACTTTCGTGAATCTCGATTGGGTTAGCTGGCATTTCGTTTTCTGTTCTACGATAAACTATAACAGTTCTTTCGGCACCTAAACGCTGCGAAGTTCTAATACAGTCCATTGCAGTATTACCACCACCAACAACAACAACAGTTTTTCCTGAGAAATCCGGTTTTTTTCCTGTTGCTTCCATTTCATTAAGAAACTCAACACCAGGATAAATACCTTCGGCATCTTCACCTTCAACACCTAACAATGTTCCTTTCTGAGAACCAATTGTTAAAACAGTTGCATCGTATTTTGCTTTAATATCTTTATAAGAAATATTCTCGCCTAATTTCTTTTCGTAGAAAATATTTGTTCCTAATTCTGTAATTGTTTCAACTTCTTTATCAAGTAAATCGTTAGGTAAACGATATTCAGGAATACCATAACGTAACCAACCACCGGCATGATTTTTACCTTCGTAAATATCAACTTGATGACCTTCTTGTTGTAGATAATAAGCAGTTGTTAAACCACCGGGACCTGCACCAATAACGGCAACTTTTTTGCCTGTTGATGGTTTTACCTCAGGACGATAGTGATTTTCGTGGGCTAAATCATAATCAGCAGCAAAACGCTTCATATAATCAATACCTACTGCATGTTCTTCGTCAAGTAAATTACGACGACAAGCTGCCTCGCAAGGACGAACACAAACTCTACCACAAATTGCGGGTAGTGGGTTTACTTCTTTAATCAAACTAACAGCTTCGCTATACATTCCTTTATCAATTAAAGAAATATAACCTTGTACATCAACACCTGCAGGACAAGTGTTTTTACAAGGAGCAGCACAATCTGCATAGTGGTTACTTAATAATAAATCTAAGGCAGTTTTTCTTGATTTATGAACTGCAGGATTATCAGTAATAATCTTCATTCCTTCTGCTACTTTTGTAGAACAAGATGGCTGATGACCTCTCATACCTTCTACTTCAACAACACAAACAAAACAAGATGAATAAGGTTCAAGTCTTGGGTCATTACATAAAGTAGGTATTTTTATTCCTTCTCGGTTAGCAACTTCTAAGATATATTCTCCTTCTTTTGCTTTAACCGGTTTGTCGTTTAAATATATTGTTACTTCTTTCATATTCAATAGATTTTAGATTTTAGATTTTAGACCTTAGACAGTCAAAATCGAAAATCAGTTTAATTATTCTCTAATTTTTTTTTGAAAACCATAGATTAACTTTTGCACTTCAACAATTAAATTGTACACATCTTTAATATCATTTTTTGAAATAAATTCTAAATCTGTTGCAATAATAATTTGACTTTCTAATTCATTTGATGAACCTAAAGCAATATCAAGAAAATGGGCAAAATCCTTATCTGTATTTCTACCAGCTCCTTCTGCAATATTGGAACTGATTGAAATAACTGAGCGTTTAATTTGTGATGTTAAAGCATACTTTTCATCTTCTGGAAAGTTTTTTACTGCTTTATACACATCAACAGCAAGTTTCCTTGCCTTTTGCCAAACTATCAACTCTTTAAAATTATGCTTTGTCATTTTCTAATATCTAAGGTCTTATATCTTATAGTCTATTAATTAGCTTAACTTGATTGCATTAAAGTTACACTTAGTGAAACAAGAACCACAATGTATACAATCTTCTTGATGTATAAAGTGTGTTTCTTTTTTAGCTCCTTCTATACAATCAACAGGACAGTTAATAGCACAAAGTGTACAACCTGTACATGCGTCAGGTACAACTTCGTAGGTAATTAACGGACGACAATTTAATGCAGGACATTTTTTGTCGTATATGTGTGCTTCGAATTCGCTACGGAAATATTTAATAGCAGTAAGAACAGGATTTGGTGCTGTTTGACCTAATCCGCAAAGTGAGTTAGATTTAATTTCTTCGCCAAGTTCTAATAATGTTTCAATATCTCCTTCTTTTCCGTCACCTTCAACAATTCTGTTAAGTATTTCAAGCATACGTTTTGTACCTACTCTACAGAAAGTACATTTTCCACAAGATTCTTTAGCTGTAAAGTCTAGGAAGAAACGAGCCATATCTACCATACAAGTAGATTCGTCCATAACAACCATACCACCTGAACCCATAATTGCTCCGGTTGCATTTACACTATCATAATCTACGGGAGTATCAATTAAACTTTCGGGTAAAGAACCACCGGAAGGACCACCAAGCTGAACTGCTTTAAATTTCTTTCCGTCAGGAATTCCACCACCAAGTTTAAAGATTACGTCGCGAATTGTAATTCCCATAGGAACTTCAACTAATCCACCATGGTTAATCTTTCCTGTTAAAGCAAATACTTTTGTACCACTAGATTTTTCAGTACCATATTTAGAAAATTCTTTAGCACCATTGTACATAATCCAAGGAATATTAGATAATGTTTCTACATTATTAATATTAGTTGGTTTTTTCCATAAACCAGATACTGCTGGGAAAGGTGGACGTTTACGAGGCATTCCTCTTTCACCTTCTACAGAAGCAATAAGTGCAGTTTCTTCTCCACAAACAAATGCTCCGGCACCTTCTTTTACATATATGTCAAGATTAAAACCTTTAATTCCAAAAATATCTTTTCCAAGATATCCTTTTTCTTTTGCTTGATTTATTGCAATATTCAAACGATGAATTGCAAGAGGGTATTCTGCTCTACAATATATTACACCTCCATTTGCACCTATTGCATAAGCACCAATCATCATTCCTTCTAATACTGCGTGTGGGTCTCCTTCGAGAACCGAACGATCCATAAATGCTCCAGGATCACCTTCATCAGCATTACAAATAATATATTTTTCGTCGTTTACGCTTTGATTAGCAAATTTCCATTTTAATCCTGTTGGAAATCCTCCACCTCCACGACCACGAATACCGCTATCAAGAATTTCTTTAATAACATCTTCTTGAGATAGGTTTTCTTCTTTAATTTTCTTGATACCTTTATAACCATCACGTTCTTCATATTCTTCGATACGCTCAGGGTTCATAAAGCCACAATTTCTTAAAGCAATTTTTACTTGACCATCAAGGAAAGATTTTTCTGAAGTTTCAAATTTTTCGGTTTTAACAACCCATTCTTTAATAACTTCGTTTCCTTTTACATGACGTTCTATAATTTCATGAGCTCTTTTCTCATCAACATCACCATAAATATAAGAACCTGTTTCATCAACAATTTCCACAAGTGGTTCTTTGTAGCACATTCCAATACAAGATGTTTGATCTAAATCGAAACTTGCGTCTTTGTTTATTACTTCAAGTTCGTCATATGTTTTTTTAGCACCGGCTGCTATTCCGCAACTTCCTAGTCCTACTATAACTTTCGGTTTCATCATACTTTAATTTTTTTCTTGTTTACGAATATCTTTAATAACCTTAGCAGATTTTTTTCCATCTAATTTACCATAAGTGTCATCACCTATCATTAGAACCGGAGCTAAGGAACAACAACCTAAACAAGCAACACTTTCTAGTGTAAAAAGTTTATCTTCGGTTGTTTCTCCATCTTTTATTCCTAACACTTCTTCTAATGCCTCGGTAATTAATGGGGCATTCTGTACGTGACAAGCTGTTCCGTGACATACTTTAACAATGTGTTTTCCTACAGGATTTAATCTAAATTGTGCATAGAATGTAGCCACACCATACATATCGCTTAATTCTGCTCCGGTTTCTTTTGATATTACATCAAAAGCTTCCTTTGGCACATATCCATATAATCCTTGTGTTCCTTGAAGAAGAGGTATTAAATTACCTTTTTTCCCTTTGTATTTTTCTAAAAGGGGCTTCATCAAGCTTAAATCTACAGTCGTATCATCACTTGTGTGCTCGACTATTTGCATTTTTCTTGAAACTCGCATAATATATAAATTTATTATTTCTTAATAATTCAAATTATTTTATTGAGGTACCAAAGATACTATTTTAATGCTCTTTTCTTTTTTTGATAACAATGTTTTATAGCAGCATAAATCAATTTAGAAACATACTAAATTAAAGCTATGTAGAAGATATTAAGACTTGTTTATCTTTTTATATATAGATATGTAGATATTCCTGTTTTTATGTATTTTGGAGAAAGCAATATAACAAAAAAACCTATCAATAAATTGATAGGTTTTTAGAAAAAATTTTTAATATAATTATTCTTTAGCAGCTGCTACATCTTCTAATGTAACAGTTCCACCATTATTTCCCCAAGAGTTAAGAATATAATTCATTACATCAACAGTTTCTTCTTCAGTTAAATCATTTGCAGTCATGGCAATTGTACCATAAGTTGTTCCATTAACTGTAATATCACCTTCTAAACCATTAATAATATCTTTTATTGCTCTTGTTTTATCAGCTAATAAATAATCTGAGTTTGCTAAAGGAGGAAATGATCCTTCAACACCTTCACCATTTTCTTGATGACATGCAACACATTTAGCATAAACTTCTTTTCCTTTTGTTAAGTCTAACTCAGCAGTTTCAGTATTTTCTTCTGTCTGAGCATCTTCGTTAACAGCTCCCTGATCTTCAGCCGGAGTAGTTTCCTCAACATTTGTACCATCATCAGTTGTTTCTGTTGCAGCCTCATCAGTTCCGCCACAAGAATATAAAACAACTAAACTTGCAACAAAAGCAAGTTTCATAAAATTCATTGTTATTTTCTTCATCTTTTTAAAAAATTTAATACGTTATTGCACAAATGTATAAATTTTTGATTACATTTATAGAAATTTTATAAATTTATTTATCATGAAAAAATATTTAATTTACTTATTTGCATTTACCATAATTATTTCTTCTTGTAAAAAAGATGAAGATGAAACAAGTACTACTCCCCCAAGCTCTAATGAATTTACAATCTCAGCAAGTGATTTTGCCAATGTTGGTGATACATTCTACATGGCAAGAGATTTTTCAGATTTAGACACATTAAGTGTTATGTCAACCGAAGGCATTTGGGATTTTTCCGGCTTAACTGAAGATGAAGCGGATACTAATATTTATTATGACCCAAGTATCTTTGCTGCATTTTCTGATTTTCCTGATGCAAACATAGCTTTTAATATGACGCAAGGTATTGCTTTTGCAATTAAAACTGATGATATGATTGAAGTTATTGGTTTTTATACTAATTATAATGGAATGGATATTATTTTACCTTTAGATGATCATTTAATAATGTATAAATTCCCAATGAAAAAAGGTGATAACTTTACTGATACAGGTTCTGGTAGCACTACTACAAGTATAGATTATCAAGGGGTACCTGTTAGCATTAACATTACTATTGATTTAAATATTTCATCAGAAATAAAAGAAAAAGCAGAGATGAAGCTTGATGGTAGTTCTGCTACTTGTTTGAGTGAATACAAAGTATTAACTACACATTTAGTTGCTAACGCAGCTCTTTTAGGGGATCTCTTAAATCAAACTGATACTATGAAAAATTATAATTATTATGCATCGGGAAAAGGAACTACTTATGCAACAGTTGAATTAGATTCTCTAAATAATTTCAATAATGTTGTATTTCTAAAAGAGTTATAAACAGATAATTAATATATAAAATATATGAAAGCTGTCTTGTGGCAGCTTTTTTGTATAAACCTAAAAAATAAAATTATAAAATTATGAGAAACACAATTTTTTTAATGCTTAGTGTAATTTCAATTTCAATTTTTGCACAAGTAAAAACCGGCAAAGAGAACAGGTTTGCTTTTGATTTTTTCCAAAAGATTAATACAATGGACAGTAATACCTTTTTTTCTCCTTATAGTATTTCGTGTGCTATGGCTATGACATACAACGGGTCAAACGAAAAAACAAAAAAACAGATTAAGAAGGTAATGTATTTTAATGATGATTTTAAAATAACAAACTCTTATTATAATAAAAATAACAATACATATAAATCTTATGATGGAATTGATAATTTCAGATTAGATATTGCAAATGCTTTATGGATTAGCAATTCCATAAAACTTAAAGGTAGTTTTAAAAAAACCATGGAAAAATACTATGAGGCTTCATTATATAATGAAATTGATGCCGATAAAATAAATACATGGGCTGATAAAAATACAAACCATATGATACCTGAGTTAGTAAAAAAAGAAGATGTATCTAATGCAAAATTAGTACTTACTAATGCTATTTATTTTTATGGAACATGGGTTCAAAAATTTGACCCATCAAAAACAAAAGAAGAAGATTTTACAACAGGCAAAAATGAAGTTGTAAAAACACCTATGATGCGACAAACAAATAAAATACTATATTCTGAATATGGTGAGTTTAAAATGGTGAGTTTACCATACGAGGGAGATAAAGCTGAAATGATTCTTATTATAAATAATAAAGGATATAATTTCGAAAAAAGTTTAAGTGAGTTTACACTTAATACATTTAATAGTCTTTATTCTAGTTTAGAAGGTAGGAAATTAAAATTAATGATACCAAAATTTAAAATTGAGACTTCTTATAAACTTAAAGATATATTAATGGAAATGGGAATGAGTATAGCTTTTACCGAAGATGCTGATTTTTCAGGAATGGCAAAAGGATTATTTATTGATCAAGTTATACATAAAGCTATGCTAGAAGTTAGTGAAGAAGGCACCGAAGCTGCTGCAGTTACGGCTGTTGTAATGAGGAAAAATGCAGGATTACAAACTCAATTTATTGCAAACAGACCTTTTATTGTAATAATTAAAGATAAAACTACCGGAAATATTCTTTTTATGGGAACTATTGTTGATCCAACAACAATGAAATAAATTAAAATCAAAATAAATTAATAAAAAAAAACGGATAATTAATTATCCGTTTTTTTTTACATACCTCCTGCCGGCTTTTTAATTTTTTCGTATTTTGCCAAATTAGAAGGATTTATTTCTTTTAATATATTATAAACTCTATTCTTTTCATCAGGGAAACCTTCAGAAAAAATATTTACAAACTCATCTGCTTTTGCATCAAAAATTAATTTAAGATAAGATAACTGAGGATCCGGCTTATCTCTGAAAACTTTTTGTAAAAGTTTCATGTCTTCAGCAATTTCAGCTCTTCCTTCAGCAACTTTACTTTCCATAATATCTAAACCTAAACGATGATATTTATACATAAATGTTCTGCAAGCTTCGTATTTTGAACTTAATAGATTTTCTATAATCCAATATCTGTTTCTTTTATTTTCGAAAGCTTTCCAGCCGGTAACTCCAGAGTTTTGTGCATTATTTACAATTTTCTGTGCTATTTCAAAAAATGGGTCTCCTCCTGACTCTGAAAAAGTATCATAATCATATCCAATTATTAAATATGCATAATATGCTAAAATTGAGGTTAAATTATCGGTAAAAGTATTTTCGTTAAAATCTAAACTTTGAAATTCGACATAAGGAAACTCAACATCGTTATCTCTAAAATTGAGCAAAACAGTGTTATAGCTTGTATTGTAAACAGGTCTGTTAGATTGTATTTGCATAGTTCCTTTATATCTATCAGTTGAAACTTGCTCGGTTAAGTTAATCTGAATAGTACATTCTATTCGTTCGTCAAATGAAAAAACATTTGGTGTCCACTTTGTGTTATTCATAAATTCGTAAATAGTTTTCTGCATATTCTCGAAAACTTGCTTGTTAGTTCCTTGAATTTTCTGTGCATTTACTTGCACTCTACAATTAAGTTCTTGCGAAAATCCTAAAACAGAATTTACTAATAATACTAATATGAATAATCGTTTTATCATAAATATTTAACTAAGAAATCGCATATATCAGTAGCAACTTCTTTTTTTGATTTTAACTCAAAATTAAACTTTTTATTGTAATTATCAATAATTGAAATTTTATTTGTGTCGGTTCCAAATCCTGCACCCTTGTCTTTCATTGAGTTTAACACGATAAAATCAAGGTTTTTTTTCTCAATTTTTTTTATGGCATTTTGCTCTTCGTTATCAGTTTCGAGTGCAAAACCTACTAAAATTTGATTCTTCTTCTTGATTTTTCCTAATTCGGCAGCAATATCTTTATTTGCTTCTAATTCTATTGTAAGCTCCGAATTTTCTCTTTTAATTTTCTTATCGGATATATTTTTTGCACGATAATCGGCAACAGCAGCCGACATTATTGCAATATCAGATTTTTTATACTCAGACACAGAAGCTTTATACATTTCTTCGGCTGTTTTTACTTTTATAAGTTTAATTGATGAATTTGCTTGAATATTAACAGGTCCGCTTATTAAAGTAATCTCTGCACCTCGTGCATTTAGCTCCTCTGCAATTGCATAAGCCATCTTGCCCGAAGAATAATTACCAATAAATCTAACAGCATCAATATTCTCGTAGGTTGGTCCTGCTGTTATCATTATTTTTTTTCCTTCAAAGTCTTTTTTTTTTAAGAAGAATTTTTTTACTTTTTCGATAATGATATCAGGTTCTTCCATTCTACCTTTTCCGTCTAAACCACTTGCTAATTCGCCTGTTGTAGGTTCAATAATTTGGTTGCCGTAGGATTTTAAGGTTTCAAGATTTCTTTGTGTCGCCGGATGCTTAAACATATCTAGATCCATTGCCGGAGCAATCATTACCGGGCATTTTGCCGAAAGATATGTTGTTATTAAAAGATTATCGGCAACTCCATTTGCCATTTTACCAATTGTTGTTGCTGTTGCGGGTGCAACAAGCATTAAATCTGCCCAAATTCCTAAATCTACGTGCGAGTTCCAAGCTCCATCATCGTGATGAAAAAAATCTATTAGGACAGTGTTTTTAGAAAGTGTTGCAAGTGTTACAGGTGTTATAAACTCTTTTGCATAAGGAGTCATAACAATTTTTACATTAGCAGCTTCTTTAATGAACAAACGGGTAAGATATGCTGCTTTATAAGCGGCAATACTTCCCGTTATTCCTAAAATTATATTCTTTCCCTTTAACATATAGGGTTTTGTTTATTAAACTAATCTTTGCTCTTTGGCAGGATTGCGAATATAGATTTTTTCATCCATATACTCTTGCAATGCAATAAGAACAGGCTTTGGCAATCTTTCGTAAAATCTTGAGATTTCAATCTGCTCACGATTCTCGAAAATTTCTTCTAAATTATCAGTATAAGAAGCAAACTCGTTTAGTTTAGCGTTTAATTCTTCTTTTAACTCAACCGAAATTTGATTTGATCTTTTAGATAAAACAACAATAGTCTCATAAATGTTACCTGTTTGCTCAGATAAATCCATTACATTCTGTGTTAATGTATTGTTCGGAGCTTCTGTTTTTTTGTAATCCATATTATATTTAATTTATTTTTTTAACTGACTGTTCGTAGTACCTCACTACTTCTTTTATATATTTAGATTCAGGAAATTCATCAATAAATTCGTAATAAGAATCTATTGTATTCTGATATCTTTCTTTTTTCTTACTATAAATGCTGTTTTCTGCTAATTTAAAATTAGATTTAACAGCAATATACATTAATTCTTCTCTGTAATCACTATCGGGAAACTCATTTAATGTACTGTTTAAAACTACTACTGCAGCTTTATAATCACTTAAATTATAATATAATTTTGAAGAAATATATGATTTTGTTTCTAACTTTTTCCTTAGTTTATCCATATAAGTATTACATTTCTCAACATAAATACTTTTTGGATATCTATTAATGAAAAGTTGAAATTCATTGATAGCCATATATGTATATTTCTGGTCTAATTCCGGTTCGGGCGAATTTAAATATTGACAATAAGCACTCATATATCTAGCTTCTTCGGTATGAACACTATTTGGAAATGTCATTGCAAATTTATTGAAATAATAACCTGCTAAAACCTGATCGCCAAGATTGTAATGACAATAAGCATAATAATAATATACTTCTTCGGCTTTATCTGTACCTCGTAAAATCGGAATTAACTCTTCAAAAAGTGTTTTTGCTTTATAATATTCTTCTTCTTGATAATATGCAATGCCTGCCTCATATTTCTTTTTATAATCAGAACTTTTTAGCAAGTGTTGATATTTACTACAAGATGTTGTAATCAACAATGTAGCAACAAGAATAATCAATATTTTAGCCCATTTTTTTAGCATCGTGCAAAGATAATCAAAAGTTTTGAAATTAATACGAATAAATCAATAATAAAAAATGCCTGATTAATTTATTAACCTGAGTTCGATTAATACTTTGAGAATTAAATTATTAATCGAACTCAGGTTATTAAGCATACAATCTATTTGAGTTATTATAAACCGTATTATTCACATAAAAAATTACAATACCTTATAATACATTAACAAACAAGGTGTTATAAACAACTTATTATATCCAGTTTTGGGTCACTCTTACATTTTTTAGCACGCATCTACTTTGTTGCCAAACTCTTGAAATACATTTGTATGTCTGCAAGTTCGGACACCCCATATCTGCATACTCAAAAACCTATGAACGGCGTAACCCTCACCGATAGGTAATAATGCGGATTAAACAGAATACTGTTATAATTAAAACTTAGCCCAAACTGATTAACAATAGAGCATTTTAACAATTTAGCTATAGAACAATTTAACCATAGAACAATAGAGCAATTTATTCTACCACTACCCTAACACCCTCGCTATGGCTTGTAAACTCAGGGGCATACATACATTGTATTGTAGCAATACCATTAGAAAAATCACCTTTATGAGCAACTCTTAGCGGATATTCGAACACATAAGTTCCTTTTCGCAGATAATCCATAAAGAAATTTGTTGAAGCATCTTTTGTAGTTTCGTAATAGCCCAAACCATCTTGCCATTTGTAGCGAGAAATTACATTAATCGGCTCAAAACCACTTGCACGCATATCTTTCATATGCACATATTCCATATCGCGGTCAACACGAATTTCAATGCGAACAATTACCTTATCGCCGACTTTCAGTTTATTTTTATCAATTGGCTCGATAATTTTCCCGCTCGAAGTTATTTTTTCAATATAAAGTTTTTTCTCTATATAGATAGGTGTTTTGTGTTTTGTAATCTTATCTAAATCTTCGAAATATTGCCAGTAAACAGCACCCCAAGCAACACCATCATCTTTTTTAGATACGGTAATTTTTCCCATTTCGGGTTTAATTTCGCTACCGTTCCACGATGTTTTAAAATATCCTGTTCCTGCTTCAATATTAACACCATCAATCTTTTTCGGGTCAATTTTTGTGTTGCCGAGAGTAATCTCAACTATTTTATCGCTTGCAAGCAAATCGCTACCTTTTAACAATAAAGCATAAACTGCTTCGGTAGTAGCTTTTGTAGTTTTCCAATCTTGGGTTTGCTTTTGTTTCAGCAACCAAATTTTCAAATTTTCAACCGCTTTTGTATCATCAGCCACCTCATCAAAAAGCTCAATCATAATTGCTTGCGTTTCAATTGGTGCTTGATACCAAAAATATCCCGAAACATTATCTTTCCAATACATTCCCATTTCTTCGTGAGAAATAGATTTTTCTTTTAGCGATTTAACAATATCCATTTCAACAGATTTATCACTTTCGCTTCTGTTCAATGCTAAAGCAATCATAGCTTGCGAATACATGCTTTTGTTCAGCCAATATTTTTTTGCCTGATTTAAGAAATAATCATACGCTTCTTGATTTCGCTTATCAATAGTAACATCTTTAAAGAAACTACGGGCATACAAATACTGTATTTGTAAATTACTGATATGATCGTTTTTAATTTCTTTTTCGGTATAATACTTTTTTAAATCACGATAATCTTCTTTTATCCTGTTATCCAGATACTTAACAGCCGAAACAGTCATTTGCCAAGTGCTGTTATCATTTCTTACATTATTAACTTTCAGATGGTCTAGATGTCCCATTCCTGTAACAATATGCTGAGTGATATAACGACTTTCGGGCATACCGGGGAACCAAGGCCAGCCACCGTTTGAGGATTGCATTTGCTTTAGTTTCCTCAAAGCACGTGTAAGCTCATTGCTCATTCGGTTTAAATCGAAAAGCACACCTATTCTGCGTTTGCGTTCGCTTTCGTCTTTGCCTTGCAATACCCAAGGTGTTTCTTCCAACATAAGAGCTTTCAGTTCTTGGTTTTTCTCAAGATTTGATAACAATGCCTCCGATTTTGGTGTGTTTTTCCAGCTATCGAAAACCGCCTTTATTTTTGGCGATGAATTTGCAATATGCGAAGCCAAAGAGTTGGAATAAAACCTGCTAAAAGTCTGCTCGGCACACTCATATGGATATTCCATTAAATATGGTAATGCCTGAACTGCATACCATGCAGGATTTGATGTAAATTCTAAAGTATATTTGTAATTTTTAAGCGAATTTGATTTATTATTTACCAATTTCTCGAAAGTGTAAGTTTTAGTTTGATTACCACGAATTGGCAATGGCAAACTCTCTGTTACCAACATTCTGTTATTTAGAACAGGAATTACATTTTCTTCGGCATCGGAAAATTTACCTGCTTTTGCAACAACTCTGTATTTTATTGCATCAACATCATCGGGTATCGATATCATTACAGAAACAGCTTTGTTGCCTTTTGCAGGGATAGTTATTTTATTATCCTTG
>Ga0256913_10000897_pt1 | contig 15445 bp, 16 predicted proteins | sample Axial_MatmetaG_FD_185970 | JGI IMG/M metagenome (GOLD analysis project Ga0256913, IMG submission 185970) | Deep-sea worm associated microbial mat communities from Axial Seamount, Juan de Fuca Ridge, Pacific Ocean - Axial_Mat | ecosystem: Environmental > Aquatic > Marine > Oceanic > Microbial...
ACTTAACTATATACAAAACCATTTTAAAGCTATGATTTTTTTGCTTATTTTGGCACTTATATTTATACCCACAAGTGAGAAAGACCTAACACCAAACAACCTACAACAGATCAACCTTATTGGACCTATAATGGATGTTAGCGAACTACTGCAACAAATAGAAGATGCAACTAGCAATAAAAATATAAAAGGTGTACTTCTCAATGTAAACTCACCAGGTGGTGCTGTTGCTCCATCTATTGAGATAGCTTATGCCATCAAAAGGTTAAAAGCAAAAAAACCTGTCGTTGTGTATGCAAGTGGAACTTTGGCAAGTGGAAGCTACTATGCGAGTATCTGGGCAGATGAGATTATGGTAAATCCAGGGAGTATGGTTGGAAGTATCGGTGTGATAATGGAGGGGGCAGATTTTAGTGGAGTTATGCAAAAAATCGGCATAAAAACACAAACTGTTCAAGCTGGTAAATATAAAAAAGTTGGAACAACTGATAGAGCTTGGAAATCTTATGAGGTAAATGAGCTAAATAAAGTTATACAAGGCACTTACGATATGTTTACTGCAGATGTAGCAAAAGCGAGAAAATTAAACATAAAAAAGAGAGATATCTTTGCAAATGCCCATATATTTACAGCCTATCAGGCTAAAAAAGTTGGTTTGATTGACAGTGTCGGTGTAAGCTATCATGCCAAGAAAAGATTGATCAAACTCTCTAAAGTATCAAAACCGGTATGGAATAAAGAGGATAAGTTTGATAAAATCATGAAAAAACTCTCAGCTTCTACGGCAGTTGTATTAAATACCTATTTTCCAACCTTAGTTTTAAAGTAGTATTTGTGTACGGCTAAAGCCGTACCTTTTAGTTGAGCAAAGAGACCTTTGTCACCGCTTTTGGATCTTTACAAATCTTCTCAACTCTCTCTTGCCAAAGCACTCCAAACTCTTTAAACTCCTCAGCAGTTGCAATACCTTGCATAACTTTTTGCATCAAAGGTTGCATTGCAGGGTTTGGCATGATAGATGATGGGTTATAAAAAACATCTACACTTTTGTTATTGTCTAACCTTGTAAATCTAGCAGATGAGTTTAAATCTGCATCAAAAAACATCAAAGAATGTCTTGCAAATTTGCCATTTAAACCCTTAAAACCACTCTTATCGGTTGCTCCTGTAATCTGAGATACAACATTTCCTATAACACCTGCCACACCATCCTCTAAAGCCTCTTTAAACTCAACTTTGATATCTCCTCTTACTGGCAGAGTATCAGGATATAGTGCTTTTAGAGCCTCTAAGGTGATTAAATATGCTCCTGCAACTGTTGGGCAAGAGTGTCCTGCTGACTTTACTACATCAAGATAAGAAAACTCATACTCTCCACCACCAAATGTACCAAGAATATTTGATAACTCATCTTTAACTTTGATTGTTTGAACTTCATCATAAAACTTTGGATAATTCATACACTTTCCTTATATTTTTTATAGGGCATCTCTAAGAACTCTAACTTTCTCAGCATTATAGCAAATATGCTAATACAAGGCGAAACTATGCAGGAGCTACCAGTAGCTTCAAATAGTTTTAACGCAATAGTAGCTTGTTTGCTATAATGCCCAAAGGGAGTCTAAAGAAGGAATAATCTTGCACAAAATTTTTCATCACCATAGCTATAGCTATGCTTCAAAAAAAGTTTTGCACAATCCCACCCCTTCTTTAGGCTCTGAGAAAGTTAGAGTTCTTAGAGATGCCCTTTAGTTAAAACTTTTGCACTTATACTAACTTCATCATTTTGCAAATCAAAAATATCATCTTTATCCAAAGATGAGAGATCAATAATTTTAGAGTTTTGTGAGAGTTGTGCAAAACCTTTTTTTGTCTTAAATTTTGGGTTGTTGGATTCTATCATCTTTTGAAGGTTTAAAAGTTGATTTTGCTTAAGATTTATAACCAAATCTATGGCATGTGGAAATCTCATCTTTAGATGTTCTAGCTCTTTAGAGAAACTTTGTATTTTAAAATTAGCAGATTGTAAAAAAGCCTCTTTTATCTGTTTTATCTCTAGTGTTTTATCATTAAGCTTTTTCTCTATGGAGTGTTGTGCATATAGATTTGAGAGATGGTTTAGCTCTTGTGTTTTTGTGGCTATTTTTTGCTCCACCAAATGACCCATCTGAGTTCCAAGAGAATCCAAATATTGATAAAGCTCATTTGTATCGGGCAAAGCTATCTCCATAGCCACACTTGGAGTAGCAGCCCTTAGATCTGCAACAAAATCACTTATAACCCAGTCTATCTCATGCCCAACTGCTGAGATGATTGGAGTCTTGGCTCTAAATATAGCATCTGCAACTATCTCTTCGTTAAAAGCCCACAAATCCTCGATACTTCCACCACCACGACCAATAACTATAACATCATACTCTTTTGTATCTGCTACATCTATGGCATGTGAGATTGAGCCTGATGCACTCTCCCCCTGCACTAAAACATCATACATATCTATCTCTAAGAGTTTATACCTTTTGTTTGCCACTCTTAGCATATCTTGAAGTGCTGCACCTGTGGCAGAAGTTATAAGAGCTATGCGAGATGGAAACTTTGGAAGCTGTTTTTTTATATCGGGGTTGAAATATCCTTGAGATGAGAGCTTTTGTTTTAACTGCTCAAAAGCAAGAGCCAAAGCTCCCTGCCCCGATGGCTCAATGCTAAAACAGTTTACCTGATAAGAGCCTCTTGGTTTATAAAGGGTAACAGCACCATCAACTATAACTTTCATCCCCTCTTCAAGGCGAAATTTTAGTTTTGTGGCATTGCCTCTAAACATCACACAACTTATGGCTGAGTCTTTATCTTTTAGGGTAAAATATATATGTCCAGAGTTATGAAAAGTGATTCTTGAGAGCTCCCCCTCAACTAAAACTCTTGAGAAACTCTCCTCTAAGAGGTGTTTTATCTGCTCATTTAGTGATGAAACTGTAAGTGTGTGCATTGATCTGTCTTTTTTAGTAAAATTATAAAGTTTTAATCTTATTGATATGTAACTCCGTTGTGCTTTAGCCAACCGTTTTTATGGTATTTTTTTGGGTCATGATGTGTCCAATGAACCACCCCACCTCTGGAGTTATACTCATACTCACCATAAAACTCAACTTCATCTCCTATTGAGAGTGAATTTATCCTTTTTGCTAAGTCAATGTTGTGAGTTATCATCACTGTGATACCTGAATCTAGTTTTAGGATAAATTTTTGATGTCTGCTTCCAATATTGTCATCGCTTAATATTTTTACAACTACACCTTTATCCATAACCTGCACATCACTCTTTTTTTGAGCATAAAGATTTTTTATTTTACCTGCAAACATCTGCTTGTAACCAAACAGCGCGACAAACAAAATAAAAATTAATTTTTTCACTAGATCTTCCTTGCTATCATAAGAGTAGAGATATCCATAGAAAAACTTTGGGTGTGTAGCATCTCAAAACCAGCTTTTTCAAGCTCTTTTTGCATCCCCTGTATGGTTACAAAACTCTCTATGGAATCTGGCAGGTAGGTGTATGCTTCAAGATTTTTAGAGATAAATCCACCAACATAGGGGAGGATTTTGTGCATGTAGATATCTCTCATCTTTTTGAGTATATTTTTATTTTCATCTTTCATAAACTCCAAAATCACCACAAGTCCATCTTTTTTTAGCACCCTGTTAAACTCATAAAATGCTTCTTGCCTCTGTACAACATTTCTTATCCCATAAGTTATACTTAAAAAGTCTGCACATCCATCTTCTAGTGGAATCTCTGTCGCTTTTGATATATGATACTTAAAATCTGGAAACTTTTTTCGTGCTACATCAACCATACCGTTTGATGGGTCCACACCTATAAACTCTTTTATATCTATACCCGCTTTTTGGGATTGTTTTTGCCAATACCCCATCATATCACCTGTGCCACATGCCACATCAACAACTCTATCTATATTTTTTTCACCATAATAGCCAAAGGAAAGGTCACAAGCTTTTTTTCTCCACGAAATATCTACACCCATACTCATCACACGGTTTGCAGTGTCATAAGTTGGTGCTATATCATCAAACATTGAGACAATTTTTTCCTGTTTTGTTGTGCCTTGTTCTTTTAGTATGCTCATAAATTATTTCCTTTTCATCCACATCATTATATCTTGGCTCTCTTTTTGTAAATTTAAAATTTCAAAATCATCATCTATTTTTTCAAATCCCTCACTACCGCCAAATTTAGGTGCTACAAAACACAGATATAAATCAACAATATCTTTACTCAATCTGTACATATTTGCACCCCCTTCTATCATGATATTTTTATATTCTTGGCATGTAGAAAAATTATCACTTATGATCACTTTACGATTTTTAACACCAAAAAGGGGTATAGTTTTATCAAACTCTTTTTCTCTTGAGATTATCAAAATATCTGGTGCATTTGCACCCACTAGCCTTGCATCAAGTGTTGGTCTATCAAGTCGCACCGTATTTCCACCAATGATGAGCAGGTCACAAACACCTCTCATGCCATGGACTTTTTTTCTTGAGTCTTTTGAGCTTATAACTCCACCATCTGTTGAGCCATCTAGCCTTTGAGCCCATTTGAAAAATACAAATCTCTCTTTTTGCCACATGCCAAAGGGTAAAAGCAGATCATCACACCCGTTTTGTAAAACACCACTCTCCACATCAACCCTACATCCCAAGAGTTTATCAACCCCACAAGACGCAATGGGGTTTGTATCTTTTGAGCCAATATAAACTTTTTTAATCCCCAAAGAGCATATTAAATCTGCACATGATGGAGTTTTACCAATGTGCGAGCATGGCTCAAGAGTTGTATAAAGTGAGATATTATGAAAAAGATTGTTATGATTTTTGATTAGGTATTTGTGAATATCAGCAGAATTTACAAAGAGAAGTATCTCTTCATCTTTTGTCAGTTTAAAATATGCCTCTTTTAAAGCTTCCACTTCGGCATGTGGACAGCCTGATTTTTTATGAGCCCCAACTGCTAAAATCTCTCCACTTTGTCCAACTATACAACACCCAACAGCAGGGTTTGGATAGGTTAAGCCCTGATATTTCCAACCCTCATCAAGGGCGAGTTGCATATAAAAGCTACTATTTGTTACCATTCAAAATATGTTTTTGCTTTTAGGATGTCATTGAAATCAACTTCGATTAGCTCATCGTCAATATCTATAAATATTTTTATACCCTCAACACTTTTTAGAGTGCCTTTTAACTTTTTCTTGTCAGTAAGTGTCACTACAACTTTCTCACCCAAAGAGTTTGAATAGTGGGAGATATTTGATAGCTTTCTCTCTATCCCAGGGCTTCCAACTTCAAGTCTGTATTCACCCGAAACAGGGGGAGTAACATCTAAAAGAGGAGAGATAAGATGAGTTAATTCTACACAGCTATCAAGTGATACACCAACTTTTTTACCATCTTTTATCTCAGTGGAGACAACACTTACACGGTAGATTGTTTCATCATTTTCGTTTAGGATTGCTGTGTCATAAAGCTCTAAGCCCACTGAATTAACAATAGATTTTATATCATTTTGCAGTGACATTACTCATCTCCTCTGTCTTTGGCAATTTTTTTAAATAACTCTTCAATATTTTGTGCTTTTTTTAGATGCTCATCAAACTCAAATGTAAATTTGGGACAACGAAACCACCCTTGATCTTTTAAGCAATATGTTTCAATAATTGGGCGAGCTTTATTTAAAAGTTTAAGATAGTCCCTCTTTTGTTGCTCTGAAAACTCACTAGGATCTATATAAACTTTTGCATCACTCTTGCCACGAGAACATTTAACCTCTATAACATCAAGTTCATGAAGCCTTTTATCGTTCATAGAACCCAATGCCTCAGGGATCAACTCAGCAAGAACAGACTCAGTTCTTTTGAGTTTTATCTGTGCTTCTGTCATCTATAAACTTACTTTTTGCTCAACTTTTTTGAATGTTTCAAGTATATCACCAGGGATAACATCATCATATCCACTAATAACAACACCACACTCATAACCGTTACCAATCTCAGCAACATCATCTTTAAATCTTTTAAGAGATACAAGCTCACCCTCATAGGTAACAATACCATCTCGTATAACACGAACCATACCGCCACGAACAAGTTTACCATCAACAACGATACAACCTGCAACCATCCCTTTAGGGATTTTAAATACCTCTCTAACTTCAGCTTGACCTGTGTTTTCTTCAGTATATTTTGGAGCCATCATACCTGTTAGCATCCCTGTAATATCATCAAGAAGTTGATAGATGATTGAGTATGTTTTTATCTCAACACCTTTTTGTTTTGCACTCGCTTTAACAGCACCAGTTGGGCGAACATTAAAGCCAAGTAGAACACAGTTTTCAGAGTTATTTACAAGCTCAACATCATTTTCAGTGATACCACCAACACCGCTGCTGATAACATTTACTTTAACTTCATCATTTCTAAGTTCCATTAGTGATGATTTAATAGCTTCAAGTGAACCATGCACATCAGTTTTAAGAACGATTTTAAGTGATTTAAGTTTACCCTCTGCTATCATACTTGTCATATCTTCTAAAGTAGATTTTGTAGATCTTGAAAGCTCTTTATGTCTATCATACTCATGTCTTTTTTGAGCATACTCTTTAGCTTCTTTATCATTTTGCATAGCCATCATAATCTCACCAGAAGCAGGTACTTCATTTAGTCCAACAACAACAGCAGTATAACTAGGTTTTAGTATTTTTATCTGCTTGTTATGTTCATCAATCATCGCTTTTACACGACCATAAGAGCTACCACAAACAACATAATCACCAACTTTTAAAATACCATTTTGAACTATCACAGTTGCAACAGCTCCACGACCTTTTTCAAGTGAAGATTCAACAACAGCAGCTTTTGCCATCGCTTTTTCATTTGCTTTTAACTCAAGTACATCTGCAGTTAAGAGGATATTTTCAAGCAGATCATCAATCCCCATACCAGTTTTTGCAGAAACAGGGATAAACTCTACATCTCCACCCCAATCAGCAGGGTTCATGCCGTGTTCTGCCATCTGACCTTTTACCATATCTGGCTGAGCAGTCTCTTTATCCATCTTGTTTAGTGCTACTATAACTGGTGCACCAGACTCTTGAGCCATCTTAATAACTTCTAGAGTTTGAGGTTTTACACCATCATCAGCTGCAACAACGATAATAATAATATCTGTAACATCTGTCCCTCTTTGTCTCATAGATCCAAATGCAGCGTGTCCCGGTGTATCTATAAATGTTATAGCTTTTCCGTTTTGACTAATAGTATAAGCACCAATATGTTGAGTTATTCCACCAGCTTCACCCTCTGTAACTTTTGCTTCACGAATAGCATCAAGAAGTGAAGTTTTACCATGATCTACATGCCCCATTATAGTTATAACAGGTGGTCTTTGTATCGCATCAGGATCTTGCTCTTTTTCCTCTTGCACATAGTTAAACTCATCTTTAGGATCGACAATAGTAACTTCAACACCAAACTCTTCACTTAGTATCTCTATCTCATCATTTCCTAAAAAGTCATTTTTAGTCATCATCATGCCAAGGTCAAAAAGAACTTTGATAATATCACTCATAGGTCTTTTTAGCTTCTCTGCAAACTCGTAAACACGGATATCTTCAGGGATCTCAACATGAGTTACAGCTTCATCTTCATGAGTTGTTTTTTTATATTTTTTCTTAACATCTTTACGAACTCTTCTACCACGAGGAGCTTGTTTTTTATTGGCATTTCTACCTGCAGGTTTTGGTTGTCTTGGCTTTCTTGGTTCTTCAACAGGCAGCGGTGCTCTCTCAGTTGAGTTTAGGTCAAGTAAAACTACCTGATCATCCATATCCATAGATACTTCCGATAAAGATGCGCCAAAGATATCTATCTTTTTACCTTGCTCCTGTTTTCTTGCAACCATAGTTGTCTGTTTTGCTCTTTTCTTTTGAGCTAACTCTTCTAAAACTTCGGCACTTATCTTACCATAAGAGGAAACATTAACCTGCTTTTGAGGAATCTCAAAATTCTCTTGAACCTTTGGTCTTCTCTTTTTTACGATCTTGAGCCCTGGTCTTTTTATTAGAGGAACAATCACAGGTCCGCTAGGTTTTTTATCTTGAACCTTAGCTTTTGACTCTTGAACTTTTTCTTGAGGTTTCTCCTCTTTTGGTTTTTGTGCAACAACATTTTGTGTTGTTGAAGCTACATCCAAAACCTCTTCTTTTTTAGAAGCTTCCTCTTTTTGGGGAACTTCCTCTTTCTGAGAAACTTCATCTTTTTGAGAAACTTCCTCTTTTTGAGAAACTTCCTCCTCTTTTGGAGCTTTGGTCTCTTTAGGAGTGTTTTCGTTTTTTGGAGTATCACTGCTTGCTTTTACAGGTGCTTTCTTAACTGGTTTTGGAGCAGCTTTTGATGGAGCTTCACCATTCATTATATAGTTAGCCAACTCTTCAGCCTGCTCAATACTTACCACACTTTGTGCAGATTTAACCTCAAAACCAATTTTTTTTGCTTTTTCCAAAACATCTTTAGAAGCTATCCCTAGCTCTTTTGCAATTTCGTGTACTCTAACTTTTTCTGTCATCAGTGATGATCTCCTTTAGTCTGGATATAAATTTGTCCCTCTCGCCACTTCTGCACTGTCGCATAATAGCTTTTAGAACTTTCTTCTCTTCTCCAAGACAATTTTTACATATATAAAAACTTCTCCCAAACCCTTGATAATTTTCCAAAAAGCCTTCCCTACATCGAAGTCTAAAAAGATTACCTTGTGTATCTCTTTGCCGACATGAGATACACATTCTAACAGGTTTGTGAAATTTTTTCGCCATTATATCTAAAAGTTGCTTTAATTAATAGAGATTATCTCTCTATTATGAGCCCATTGTTATCAAAATCCAAGATTTTCACCTCAAAATCTGGAAATTTCTGTTTTAACCTATTTGCAATCATAGGCGCATCGTCATCATAAGCCATGTTAAAAAATGTACTTCCACTTCCTGAGAGTGTACTCATCAATGCCCCACTCTCATAAGCGATCTTTTGCACACTAAAAAGCTCTGGTAGGATTTTCATCCTCGCTTTTTGGTGAAATCTATCTTGAGCTGAAAGTTTCAACATCTCCCAATCTTCATTAAAAAATGCTGCTACCGTTAATGCAGTATGGGAAAGATTGTAGATAGCATTCTCTTTAGAGTATGATTTTGGCAACAAAGTTCTAGCTCTTGAGGTGTTCATCTGTTTATTTGGGATAACCACTATAGCTTTAAGATAAGCTGGTAGATGTTTTTGTTGTGAAAACACTTTGTTTTTCTCAATAGTTGCAGCATTAAAACCACCCATAACTGCTGGAGTGATATTGTCAGGATGTGATTCGTATGCCAAGGCATGATTTAAAATCCTTCTTTTGCTCACCCTGATACCAGCTGCCTCATGAGCAGTTGTGATGGCACTTACAATAACAGCAGAAGAGCTTCCAAGCCCCCTTGACATAGGGATTTGATTGTAAAATGTAAATTTAAAACTTTGCTTATGTTTTGTTAAACGGTTATAGTGGTCATTAAAAATACTAACAAAAAGATTGTTTCCTTTTAGTCTGGGGTTGTTTTCACCTTCACCTTTGATACTAACACTAAAAAATCTTGATTGATGAAACTCTACACGGTTGCGAAGCTCTACTGCTAAACCAAGAGAATCAAACCCTGGACCAAGATTTGCACTAGTAGCTGGTACACTTATTGTCATACTTTTCCTAATCTATACAGCACCTATACCATAAAGTGGTGTTGTAATATTGCTAAACTCACCATAATCAAGCACATCAGGAAGCAAAAATTTTGCCTCTGGCACCGTTTCTAGTTTTTGAGTTTTTATTTCTGATGCAATTTTAACAAAACATAGCTTTCCAATCGCTTTTATAGGCTCATTATTATTAAATTTAAAAGCATCTGTAGCATATAGTGGTATATTTTTTAGAATACTTAGTGATTTTAAAAATATATATGCGATTTTTATCGCCATAAAACTCCCAGGTCCATTTGCATAAAAGAGTTTTTTTACATCATAATCTTTTAATAACTGATCATATATTTTTGGTAAAACATCTGAGCTTTTTTCCCCACTTTTTATAGTTTTTATAAGCTTAAAATCTTCATAAACACCTATTTGAATCGGTGAGGAGAGTGCAACTAAGAGTAGATCTACACTTTTAGGCATACGCTTTTTCTAACTCCGCAGTTTTCTCACCCACAAGCTCTATCACTTCATAATTATCAGCATCTTTTAGTAACTCTAAGGTCAATTTATGATTTAAATCATGGCTTCCCGCCATAGCCTCATAATTTCCTACAAAATTCATCCCAATAAGGCTCATATCACCAATAGCATCTAAAATTTTATGTCGTACAAACTCATCAGAAAACCTTAACCCTTCAGGGTTTAGAACTTTTTTATCATCAAGCACTATCGCATTTTCAAGTGAGCCACCAAGTGCTAAACCTTTTGAGCGAAGATATTGAACCTCATGTAAAAAACCAAATGTTCTAGCTCTTGCTATCTCTTTTTTATAGTTTTCTTTGGAAAATTCTAAAACATAGTCTTGATTTTGTATAACTGGGTGGGGAAATTTGATAGTAAAATCATATCTCAAATCAGGCGAAGGGGATAGTTTTACATACTTATCACCATCTTGGACTATAACCTCTTTTGTGATTCTCATAACTTTTTTTGGAACTTCAAGCTCATGGATACCAGCTTCATCCAAAAGCATACAAAAACTCGCACTGCTTCCATCCATTACAGGTATCTCATCTGCATCAACTATCACTTTAAGATTATCAATCCCATAAGCATATACTGCTGAGAGCATATGTTCTATAGTTGATATCACATACCCATCTTTTCCTATAACTGTTGCCATCTTTGTATCTACCACATTTTGAGGCAACAAAGGTATAGCAACATCAACATCACTACGATAAAAAACTATACCGCTGTTTGATTCTAGTGGCTCCAATCTTAACTTTACGGGTGAGCCCTTGTGTAAACCTATACCAACTAATTCAACAGCTTTTTGTATAGTTGTCTGATACATTTTTTATCCTTAGTTTTTATCTATAATCTCTTTAGCACTCTTAATAACATCGCCAATATTTAACTCCATCCAAGTCTTATCCATCCACTCTGCTGGGCGAACCTCTATGCCTTGAACCAAAACACCAAAATGTAAATGATCACCCATAGCATAACCTGTTTTACCTGTATTTGCTATAGATTGATTGTTTTGCACCACATCGCCACTGCTTACACTTACACTTGAACAATGCCCATAAAGTGTATAAAGTCCCAAACCATGGTCAATAATAGGCATATTTCCATATAGTCCGTTAAAGTCTGAAAAAATAACATTTCCACCATTTTGTGGTTTGATAGCTGCCATCGCATTACTTGCCAAGTCAAGTCCTAAATGGTAAGACTCACTTATATAGTTTCCATCATAATAATATTTTCTATGATCACCAAACGATGCAACCACCTGTGCATTTTTAAGTGGGTACATCTTATTTATCTTAAAATCACTTATCATCTTGTCTGAAACTTTTGAAGTTATATCATGTATGAGTTGCTCATTTTTTGCTCTTACATCTTCGTTTATGATTTGAAACTGCTCTAGAGGGTTATCCACACCTTGAGTCTCTGCAAACTCTTCTGCTAACTGAGCAATCTTACCTTTTAAAAATCTATCACTAATGTTGATTTTTGATACTCTGTATCTCTTTTGCTTAAGATATAGAGGTATATATGCTTTTGAACTGTTTTGTGCATAATCTAAAGCGATCACACTAGCTCTGAAATTTTCCTCTTTGATTGGCCAAGCCAAAAGGGAGATATAATAACCTTTTTTATAAAACGGCTCAACTTTAAACTTTTTACCAAAATTTGTTTGGATATAAAGTTTTTTCAAATTTTCATCTTTTGCTTTAAAGATAACAATAGCAGAGCCACCTCTGATAATCTTATACGAATTGCTTATTACATTTAGTTGTGGTCTTTTTTTATCTATTTTAACACTAAACTCTTTGGTTACACTATTACCATTTAGTAGATTCCATTTACTAGCATCTACTGCTTCTACTACAATTTTAACATTTTTATCTTTCATAGCATAAGCACTTCTAGGTGACTCAATCTCTAGTTTTATTAATTGTTTTGGATTTAAAAGCTGCTCATAATATAAAGTTTTATCGCCATTGTCTGTTTTTAATATAACTTTGTAAGATTTTATCCCGCTACTATCTTCTATCTTTAAATGAAGTGGTTTTTTAAGATTCCAATATTCATAATTACTTAACTCTACTTTAGGAAGCTCTCTCTCAAACATTGCTGAATTATAAACATATAAAGCACCCGCTACAATCAAAACAAATACAAATAAAACTCCAAATGAGGAGTTGCCTTTTTTTCTTCTCAAACTATTTTTCCTTATCTATCAATTTTAAAATTTTGTTATCTTCATCACTTTTCATCAAAATCACTTTAGTGACATACTCTAAGCATAATGCCTCTTTTATGATCTCTTTAGCATCTCTTAGAGTGGCTCCACTTCTCTTTAAATCATCATCACTTAGATAAAAAATGGCATCTTTTGCACCATTTTTCAAAACCATATTTTTAAGCATCAAAGATTTTAATCTAAGTCTTGCAAGAGTCACTCTTTTGATTATAAATTCATTACATAATTTATAATCAGCTCCACATGCCATAAGTTCACTAGCTTTAGCAAAAACCATACCATCAGCATCACCACCAACAAACCCATCATGCTTTACTAAAAGTGAAGCATATAGGGCAGTTGCCATCTTTTTATTTATCGCTATGTCGTTTGATTTAAAAAACTCATATAGAGTAAAAAAACTCTCATCTAACTCGATTGTCAAATCAGCCGAAGGTACAGAAGTGTCCCTTAGCTTGTCAAACCATGGCAAACAAGAGAATCTACCATCTAAAATATCTGTTTGATAAACAAAAGAGACTTTTTTATGTAGCCTCAGCAAATATGTGTACAAAACACTTCCAGAGGGAAGCAACTCATCACTACTGACAACAACAGCTATATGTTTGGCACTCTGTATCTGTTTTAAAGGTATCAAAAATCTTACTTTTTTGAAATTATATACTATTTCTTATTCATCTTGTAAACATAAGCCAACACTTCGGCAACTGCACCAAAAAGTTCTTCAGGGATCGGTTTTTCAATCTCAACCTGTGCATACAAACTTCTAGCAAGTGGAGGGTTTTGAACTACATGCACACCATTTTCTCTAGCTATCTTTTTTATTTTTTGTGCTATATTATCCATCCCTTTAGCTAAAACCACAGGGGCTCTAAATTTTTCTTCATCATACTTAAGAGCTACTGCATAGTGGGTTGGATTGGTTATAACCACATCTGCATTTGGCACCTCAGCCATCATCCTTTTCCTTGATGCTTCCATCTGTATTTGACGGATTTTTGATTTTATGAGTGGGTCTCCATCCATATTTTTCATCTCATCTTTTATCTCTTGTTTACTCATCTTTAAACCATCAAAATATTGTTTTCTCACTATGATCAAATCTATCATTGCAAAAACAAATATAACAAGTAACATCACAAATGCTATGACGATAGCTTTATCTCTAAGCCATTCTAACTGATCACCCAAACTAAAAAGTGAAACGGTGGGAAGCTCCATAATAAATAAAAAGAAAAAAACAAAACCAACTCCAAGAGTGGTAAAAGATTTAAAAGTGACTTTAACCCCCTCTATAAGTTTTTTCATAGAAAATAGATTTTTAGTCCCCTTTATGGGGTCTATCTTTTTTAGGTCAAGTGCTATAGCTTTAGTTGTAAATAAAAATCCAAACTGAGACACAGCAGCAATAATTCCAGCAATAGCAACCGCAGCAGCTAAGGGCATAACAATGAGCAAAAACTCCCGTATGGTTACCACAGCTATATCTATCATAAAAAGTTTATCTAGTGGTGTACCTATAAGTGAAAAGTAGTATTTAAATACAATAACGACATGGTGAGCCATAAAAGGAAAAAGCATCAGTAAACCCAAAATAGCCACAAATAGGGTTATAACCCCCGATGTGTCTTGAGATTTTGGAACATTACCCTCTTTTCGGGCATCCTCAATCTTTTTGGGGGTGGGATCTTCTGTCTTTTCCTGATCATCAGCCATCTATTTTTTATCCTTTTAATTCATAAACTCTTTAAAGCTTTTTTTGTACGGCTAAAGTCGTACCTCCAATGTATTTGTTTAGTTTATGTTATCTTCATGGACAAATCTATCCATGAAGCCTGATGGATTAGGCTTCCGCTGCTTATCGCATCAACTTTTGTTTTTGCGTAGCTCTCTATGGTATCTAGTGAGATATTTCCACTTGCTTCTAACAATATGTGTGGGTAGTTTGCATCTCTGTATGCTACCACTTCTTCAACCTCATCAGGTGTCATATTGTCACACATCACTATATCGCTCCCACATGCCATGGCATGAGAGGCTATCTCAAGTGTTTCAGCTTCCACCTCTATTTTGGCAGTGAAGGGTATCTTTTTTCTCGCTTGAATTATATAGCTTTTTAAGTCTTTTATCGTTTTTAGGTGGGTATCTTTTATCATCAAACTGTCATCTAGCCCCATCCTGTGGTTTATCGCTCCACCACACCTTGTAGCATACTTCTCAAACACTCTTAAAAGTGGTCTTGTCTTTCTAGTATCTAGTAGTTTTGTGCCATAAGGCTCCACTATTTCAGCATATTTTCTTGTAAGTGTTGCGATAGAGCTTGCATGTAAAAGTATGTCGAGTATGGTTCTCTCACAACTAAGCATGGCATGTGAATCACCTTTTATGATAGCGAGTATATCTGTTTTTGCAAACCTCTGCCCATCATCTTTACCCCATACAACTTCAAGCCCCTGCATCTGACATAAAACATCAACATACTTTTGCCCAGCCATCACACCGTCACACTTTGCGATAATATCAGCTTTTACCTCTATGCTTGGCTCAACCAAAGCATACAAATCACCCCTTCCAATATCCTCAGCCAAAGCATCTTTTATAAACTCTTTTATCATAATGCCATCATTCTTTCTAGGGCTATTTTTGCCCATTTTTGGGTTTTTTCATCAACCTCTATCTCATTTATAGGTTCACCCTCATCTATCGCTTTGAGTGTTTCATACACATCTTGCAATGTTGTCTCATTCATAGTTGGACACTCTGGCTTTGTTGAACTTAAAACATAAGTGTTTTTAGGGCGAAGCCTATTTACCATGTTAAACTCTGTCCCAACTGCCACTTTTTGCTCTATATCAAGCCCTTTTATGTAGTTAAT